>Ga0206954_1092_pt1 | contig 25382 bp, 24 predicted proteins | sample Alteio_BWOrgHeat_37_FD_153250 | JGI IMG/M metagenome (GOLD analysis project Ga0206954, IMG submission 153250) | Enriched cells from forest soil in Barre Woods Harvard Forest LTER site, Petersham, Massachusetts, United States -... | ecosystem: Environmental > Terrestrial > Soil > Temperate forest >...
CAGCAATACAAAGCCGATGTACAATTTGGCAAAGTATTCGGCATTTTTTCTTTCCTCGCCATCTGCATTGCCTGTTTTGGGCTGCTCAGCCTTTCGGCCTACAACGTTATACAGCGCACCAAGGAGATCGGCATCCGCAAAGTACTCGGCGCCAGCGTAAGCGGCATATTTATGATGCTGAGCCGCGAAATGGTGATGCTGGTTGCCATCGGCATTTTGGTAGCAATACCTATCGCCTGGTTTGTAATGCACCTGTGGCTGCAGGATTTTGCCTACCGCATCAGCATCCAATGGTGGGTATTCGTGCTGGCCGGCATCGCGGCGCTGCTCATCGCTTTGCTAACCGTAAGCTACCAGGCCGTAAAAGCTGCACTGGCGAACCCGGTGAAGAGACTTCGCTTAGAATGAGCTTACGCTTGCGCCGAAGCTTCAGTTTAGGAGCATGGCTCTCGAAGAGAGTTTGAGGACAGAATAGGGGGATTGCCCCTGTTTGTCCCCCGGGTTTAGCGTCCGGCTAACATTCAAACACTCAAGCTTCTGACGGTTAGCCAGGCGCTCAAAGGCGACGTACCTGAACAGGGGGTACGAACCAAAAAGAACCATAAAAATTGTACAAATTGGACAATTTTTGTTATCTTTATCAGTTGAAATGAAAATATTTCTACTCGATACCGTCAGCGCGGAATTAGTGGATGCCTGGTTGTTGCCGGCAGTATTGAAGGATATGAAATCGATAACAGATGGCTGGCATTTTAACTGGCGGAGACAATTTGGGCTGCCTCATTCAAAGGCTTTTAAAATTGTAACTAGGAACCCGGAGCGGATAGAAGGCTTGATGATCTTTCAAATGTTGAATAAGGAAGAACCTTATATGGCTTACCTGGAATCGGCTCCGCATAACCGGGGGAAAGAAAAGCAGTTTGATTATGTTGCGGGGTGCTTAATTGCTAAAGCCTGCCAGTTAAGTACATTGGAAGGTATCGGTCATTTCAGGGGGTTTTTATCGTTTCAGTGTATGGATGAAGAAGTGATCAGGGTATACCATCATAAATATGGTGCATACCGTGTTAATCAGACCTATATGTTTATTGACCCTAAAACAGGAAATGAATTAGTTGAACGTTACTTATTAAGAGAGGAAAAGCAACAAGATGAACAAAAATAATGATCGCAGCAAAAATGCATTTCTTTCATTGGCCGACGGAGAGGACGGGATTGCGGGCAATCCGGCCGGAGTGGATATCGACAGCGCGTCTTATAAACAATTACGGGAGGCAATCCTGGCCAGATCTGCGACACAAAGTGCAGGGGAAAGGCTTGAAATTGAATTTAATGCGATCCGTTATCGTATGATGGAATACATTCGGGACGACAGCACTAATAATGTTGTTGAGCCAGGGGAGTTTATACGCCAGTATCTGAAGGCGGCAAAGGTTAAACAGAATACATTTGCCAGCTTTATGCATACCAATCCCGGTAACCTTGGAAAATTGCTGAAAGGCAAAAGGAAAATAAACTATGAAACCGCGATGATATTGGGAAATACCTTTAAGGTAGAACCAAAGATATGGCTGTATATCCAGGATAAAAATGAAATGGTGCGTTTAAACCAGGTTAAACAAAATGCCTACAGGCAATATACGATTGATAACCTGATCGGGTCCGAAACAGATTAAGTGTATTGTGTGGGTTTGCCGCCCTCTCCTAACTTCTCAAGAGTTGTAATTAAAAGACAGAATACGACTTTCGACTTAAGACTTATTTCCCTGGTATCCTGTAATAATAAATTGGTGTATAAACACCCTCGCTGCAGGTATAGTAGCCAGTGCCATCCGGCGTAAAACCAATGCCCTCGCCTTGTTTCTCTTCGGTGTAGGGTAAAAGGCGCCAGCGCCGCTGAACAGTTTTCCATATCGGCTCGTTGTTCACGCGCTTCCAGTAATATACTTTGTTATAGCTCTTTATCAATACCTGCTGCCCGTCTTTTGAAATATCACCCGCGGTTATCCATCTGAATAATTTAATGCCCGGGAAATACAGTTTGCAGCGTTTTGTCAATACCAGGGTGTCATTTGTTTTATAGAGCAATGGTGTGGTGTAAACCGTAACGGAGTCCTGTCTTTTTGAAACGATGTAGATCAGCTTTTCGATTGGGTCGATCATCAAGGTCTCCGCGTCCTTTGGCCCATCCGGGTATTTCAAATGTATGGGATAGGTTGTTGTATGGGTTATCGTGTCAATGGCCCAACTCTTACTTTCCTCCATGCGGTAAACCGTCAGGTATTGGCGAACGGAGTAATTGTCGCCAATATCACCCAAATAAACATAGCTTTTACCTGCAGCGGGGCCCGGTCCAACGGCAATGTCTTCGCAGTCGTGCACGCCGAATTTCTCTTTTGGGTCACCTTTAAAATAAACGGTTGCTTTAACTTCTCCCGTAGGCAGGATGGCAAAAAAACGGCTGGTATCGCCGCTGTCGTTATGGATATAATAAAGGTCAGTATTAATGCCCGAGGCGGCTATGCCTGATATCTCGTCCATGGAACGAAGCTGCAGGTGGCCTACCACATTACTATTCTTGTTCGCTTCTTTATGATGCGCATAGGCACACACAAATGCGACAAAAACAATGGGTATCAACAGCTTTATCTTCCCGGAACGGCTCATTTCACTTTTTGCGTACTAATTTTTGATTAGATAAACGCAAAAATGCAAATTTAGTGTGGGAGAAAGTCCGAAAAGTCCGAAAAGTCAGCAAAGTCCGAAAGTCCGAAAGAAAGATGGGGGTTAGTAGTTTTAACTATTACAACCTTTACAACTTGCTACGCCTCAACAGCTTCCAGTTCCACCATCTCCTCGTCGGGTTTGGAGACATCGGTAAGGGCTACTTTGCCGCGCTCATTGCGCACGATGCGGTTGAATAGCGAGATCTCTTTTTCAAACAGGAACCTGAAAAATAATTTGGTCCACGATTTATGGTAATAAAGCGTTTCGTAATATTCCGGGGCAGCCTTTTTCAATTGTGGTAGTCTGTTCCACGGAATTGACGGGAAATCGTGGTGCTCATTATGATAGCCAACATTAAATGCAACCGTATTTAAAGGGCCATAATAACTATAAGTTTCCTGCTCGGAATCAAAGGTCATATAATGCTCCTGCACCCAGCGGGCGCCAACCGGATGTAAACCGATGGAGAACCAAAAGCTAAGGAAAAGGAAGCCTAAACCATGCCATCCGGTAAAATACCACACGGCAGTGTTAAATACAATTTGTATTGCGATATTGAGGATCAGCATACCGTCGAACAAGTTTAGCTCTTTCATTCTTGATACGCGGGTACCCTGGAATATCGGGAACATCAGCAACCAGAATACTTTGCCTATAAAATAGTTATCGATCAGCTTTGCTTCCCATTTGTTTGGCAGGTCGGCGTCAAGTTCGTGTATCCCCTGGAAGGAGTGATGTTTAATATGGTATTTTTCAAATGAGGCATACCCCGGCATCACATGCGGAAGATTTGCGAAAAATCCTGCGAAGCGGTTTGCCGCGCGGCTTTTGAACAAAAGATTATGTACACATTCGTGTATCATTACAAACAATGCGTGATTAGCAAACGCCCCATATAAATAAGCAACACCAAATATGAGCCACCACGACTGGTCGCGAAGCAGCCAGGCCAATCCGATCATTGATCCTACCAGCCCAACAATAATCAGCATGGTAAATGGGTTCTTTCCGATAAGATCCCTTGTTTCGGGAAATTGTTTTAGGATCTCTTTGGTCCGCAAACGGTGCGGTTCGGAAGCTTCAGAATGTACGAAATCAGTTCTTCTTGTCATTAGGGTAACTGGGGCATCAGGGGGTAAATATAGTAATATGTCGCGTAAATAGTATTCTTCCGAAAAAATTAATGTTAAACTAAGATTAATTTTTTTAATCTTAGTTTAACATTGCGCATTTTTTTACCGCCTTTGCGTTCAAAAAATTATTGCATTTTGTAAACCAGCACCTTAAAGCTGTTTGGCAGCACCTTGCGGGTTCCGGGTTCAAAATCGGCCACACTCAGGTAAATTCTGTGGGTACGGGTATCCAAAGCCATGGTTTTCGCCCGCACAGGTGTCTTCAGCGTTTGGATAACGCTGTAATCATTTGCCGAAGCTTGCTTGATGATGGTGGTGGTTCCGTCACCGCATGAGCAGAAAATCAATTTGGTTCCGGGATCATAGCAAACTGCGTCGACACCGCCGCCGATGGGCAGGGTAGCGATCACTTTGCCCGAAGTTGCGTCCACCACGCTCATACCTTTGTTTTGGCGGCATACGCTGAAGATACGATTATCGGCCTTGTCAAGCGCTATACCGGTGGGACCCCCGCATGGGGCCAGCGGATAGTTATTAATAACCTTTAAAGTCTTTGTGTCGATCACATTCAAACTGCTTTTATCTTCCAGGTTATTGTAAATCTTGCCATCCCCGTCGGCCACGGCAAACTCGGGTGCTCCGCCCAGGTCAACAGTACCAACCTGCTTAAGGGTATTAGGATCGATCACCGATGCATTATTGCTGTCGCCGTTAAAACAAAAAACCTGGTCCGAATAGGGATCATAGATGATGCCGTCGGGGCCGGTAGCGGTAACCGGGATAGTCGCGATGGTTTTTAGCGTGGTAAGGTCAAAGGCAACAACAGCGGTTGCCCTGCCGTCACTGATGAAACCGCGGTTACTTTTGTGCGCAATAGCGATGCCATGGATGCCTTTCAGGTCGCCGATCACCCCAACCTGTTGTTCTGTTGCCAGGTCGACAACGTTTACCATTGTTCCGTGCGAAACATATAAACGGTTGTTAGTCATGTCGATGGAAACATAATCGTAGCCTGCATCGCCTGTTAAAGCAATGGTTTTATCCAATACGTAGGTTTGGGCATGAAGGGAGCACACGGCGAAAATCGCCGCAGCGATCGTTAAAAATATCTTTTTCATAATTGGTTATTGTTTTTGGTAAATGTCAGTATTGATTCTGGATAAAAATTGAATAAACACGAATGTTCACGAAGGAAAACGAATTACACGAATAGAATAAAACACGAATTGCAGGAATTAAAGCGAATATTCACAAATAAAATATAAACGCGAATTTTCACGAATGAAGACGAATTTTCACGAATCAGAAAAAATTTATATAACTCAGATCAATACGGCAAACGCTAATCTCAAAGCTCCAAATAAGCAATCAAATTATCCCACCTTTCTATTCGTCTAATTCGTTCTTATTCGTGAACATTCGTGTTTATTTCCTATTCGTGCGCGTTCGTGTGCACATTCATGTTCTCGTGAAATCTCCCCGATTTATAAAAAATCCGCATAATGCTTGGCAATACGATCAGCAGCATTGGTAACGCCACCACGAAACCGCCGATTACCGCAATGGCCAGGGGCTGGTGTAATTGTGCGCCGGCGCCAATGCCCAGGGCAAGTGGCATAAGGGCAATGATAGCACCTAATGCGGTCATTAATTTCGGCCTCAGGCGCGTGGAAATAGAGTAGACGATCGCTTCATCAATGCTGTTATCAACTTCTTTGCTCAAATTTTCGAGTGCACGCTGTTTAAATTGCAAAAATGTAAAAATCGCGTTTTCGCCGATGATGCCCACAATCATGATCACCCCTGTATAACTGCCAACATTGAGCGGTGTTTTGGTGATCCACAATGCAAGCAGGCTGCCCGATATGCCCAGTACAGCCACCACCAGGATCAAAAATGCTATGCGAAATTGTTTATAAAGAAACAATATCACCGAAAAAACCAACAGGCTGGAAGTAACCAGGATGATCAATAGCTCCTTAAACGATTGCTGTTGTTCGGCAAAATCTCCGCCATATTCAATGTGATAGCCCAGCGGCAGGCTCACCTTGCTCGAGATAGACTGCTGGATATTTTTCATTAAAGTGCCCAGGTCCACCCCCTCGCGCCGGGCGCTCACAACGCCCATTGCCTGCAAGTTTTCCCGGTTTATTTCGGCATCGCCCGGTTTTAGCTGCACCGAAGCCAGTTCGCTTATCGGCACCAATTTTCCGCTGGGTACAAAAACGGTTTGATTTTTTATCCCGTCAACGTTCAGATTGCGGTTGCCCGGGTACACCATCCGTATAGGCGATAGCTGTTCACGTTCCAATATATTCCCGATCACATTTCCCTCAAGCGAATTTTGCACCTGGAACTGCAGGCTGGCGGGCGTTATGCCATACTGTGCCAGCTTGCTGTAATAAGGGTCGATGCTGACAGAGGGCCCGGCGATCACAATTCCGTCAAACACATCTGCGGCGCCATTAACTTTGCTCACCACTGCTGCAACCTGCCGGCTCAAGCTTTGCAGTTTTTCCTGGTTGTCGCCAAATATCTTTATTTCGATAGGTTGAACCGAGGTGGTCAGATCGCCGATCATGTCGGTTATCACCTGGCCGAAATCTATCCTGAGTGCAGGCTGGTTGGCGGCTACTTTTTGGCGCAACTCGGCAATAACCTCATCTGTAGTTTTATCCCGTTTCTTTTTTAGCTGTATCAGGTAGTCGCCCTTGTTTGGTTCCGTGATATAAAAGCCCATTTCGGTGCCGGTCCGCCTTGAGTAGGCCTCTACTTCCGGCTGGGATGTGATGATCTTCTCTATCTGGCGCAGCATCCGGTCGGTCTCATCCAGCGAGGTGCCCGGCGGCGAAGTATAATCCAAAACAATGCTGCCTTCGTCCATATCGGGCAAAAAACCGGTTTTTAACAGGCGGGGCACCAAAACAATCGTAATTATGGCGCCGGCAATGATCGCAAGACTTAAGTATGGCCGCAAAATAAACCATTTTACCCAACGTTGCTTTTTAACATGATGCACCTTTTCCTTAGCCTCCGGATAGTTTTTGCGATGCTTACTTAGCATGATGTAGATGGTTGGTAAACCTATCCAGGTAACAAAAAATGAACATGTCAGTACAATGATCATGGTATTGGTGAGCACCTTGAAATAAGCGCCGATAAATCCGCTAAGCAAAAGGAAAGGAATAAATATCACAATGGTACTGATGGACGACCCTATCATTGCCGGGAAAAGATAATCAATGGCGGTTTTTACCAATTTTAAAGGGTGTTCGCGCGGATGCTCTTCATGTGTGCGGTGGATCTGCTCAACTACTACGATAGCATCGTCAATGATCAAGCCCAGGGCCGCCGCTATGGCGCCCAGCGTCATGATATTAAGCGTGTAGCCCACCCCATAAATTACAATAAGGCTAAGGCCAAGTGTTACCGGTATGGTGATGAGTATAACGGCGCTGGCTTTTACTGAGCGCAGGAAAATGATCGCCACTATAATTGCCAGCAGCAAACCGATCCACAAACAGTCGGTTACACTTTTCACAGAATCGTTTACAAAGTCAGCCTGCTCATAATAAGGCTTGATAGTGACATCATGCGGCAATATTTTCTTTAGCTGCTCAACTTTGTCGTCCATATCAGCCGAGAGCGAAACCAGGTTAGCATCAGGTTGCTTTATAACGGCTATCAGCACACCATCGTGGCCGTTGGCATTAATACGGGTATATTCAATACTTTCCTGTACCGCTACATCAGCAAAATCCTTCAGGCGGATCACTCTTTTGCGGTTATTGCTGATCACCAGGTCGCCCAACTGATCCATCGCGTTGATGGTGGCGTCGGTAACCGTAAGGTAAAGCATATTGTAATCGGAAAGGTATCCCTCCGATTTTACAAAGTTGGTATTGCTTAATGCGGTGCTGATGAGATCGGGCGTTAAGCCCAGCGTACTCATTTTTTGCTTGTTAAGCGTAAGCCAGTATTCTTTTGCCTTCCCGCCGATCACCCGTATTTCCGAAATCCCATCAACCTGCGACAAAAAGGGCTTCACCGTATACGTGGCAAGTTGTCGCAACTCGATAGGCGAGCGGTCGTGGCTTTCGAGGGTGTACCCGCTTACCGGCAATATGGAGGGGTTCATCTTTTCAGCGGTGATGGTCACGTCAGCCGGAAGATCGTTTTTTACCTGGTCAATATTGGCCTGTATTTTTTGCAGGCTTAGGTCAATATCGGCATTCCAGCTCATAAATGCCGATATTTCGCAGCTGCCGCGGCTGGTTGTGCTGCGCACCATTTGCAGATCGGGCACTTGTTTTATAGCATTTTCGAGCGGTTTGGTTACCGTCACCATCATCTTGTTAACGGGCTGCAGTCCTTCTTCGGCGATAACCTTTATTTTGGGGAAAGTGATCTCGGGGAAAAGCGACGTTTGCAATTTGGTGTACACAAATACCCCGCCCGCAATCACCAGCGCTAAAACCAGGCTGATCGGTTTCCTGTGCGTCAAAAAAGTATCTTTTATCGGGGTCATTGCGAAACAATTTTAACTTTAGCGGTATCAGGCAGTCCATAATTACCTGTGACGACGATCTTGTCCTGCGGCGAAAACCTGGGTGATAATATCTCCACGCGGTCGCCGGATGTGATGCCCTCCTTTACCGGGACTTTTACAGCAGTAGTGGGGTTGATGAGTTTCATCACCCAAAAATCAGTTTGCGTTTCGTTAGCCAGTATAGCCGATTTGGGCAGCGATATGGTATTGGTTTTGGCCGATTTAATGATCCTGGCTTTGGCTATCAGGTTCTCGGGTATTTGCTGCCCCGTGTTCACTGCAAGTTCTACGCCCTGTGTTTGCGATACCGTGTCCACCGATGGCAAAAATTCCTTTACCCTGCCGGTTATTTTGTTCCCTCCCGGTAAAGTAAGATCGATGCCCTGGCCCATCCTTACATATTGCTTCAATTCGTAAGGAAGCTGCAGCAGGAAAACAAAACTCGACCGGTCGCTGATGATGGCCAGCGCTTCTCCATCCTGCACATAATCGCCCGTTTGATGGCTGACGGCGGAAATATAGCCTGAGGCCGATGCCTTTATTTGGTTGATGCCCGAAAACTTGAACCCGGTATCCAAAACATTTATGGTATTCCCTAAGGTTTTTGCCTCTTTGGTTTTTACGGTGAACAGCAGTTCGCCTTTGCTTACATTTTGGCCGGGCTGCACATTTGCCTTTTCGATATACCCGTTGGCGTTCGATTTTACATAGTTTCTTTGCAGGGTGGTCGACATTGCATTCAAATCGATAAAGTCGATCATCGTACTGTCGCTCACCGAAGTCACCGTAACCGGCGTTTGCGAGGCAACTTTTGAATTGTCGCTATCATCATCATCGCTGCTTTGGCTGCTTCCGCAAGAGAAAAACAATACGGCAACGGCTATTGCAAAAAAGAGCTGCCAGGCACGGGAGTATGTTTGGGTGAATGTTTTCATGTTACCTGTTCCAGTAATTTAACTGATTGATGAGCTGTAATTTGTTGATATTGGTAGTTGTGCGTAGATTTTTTATGGTAAGGTAATTATTGATGGCCAGTATCAGGTCGGCCACCCGCACATCACCGGTTTCCAGCAGTTTCGAATCAACCTTTACCAGGCTTTCGGCATATTTCATCTGCTCGTCAATCTGGTTGATCAGGTTGTCATTTTCGCTGATCTGCTGGTTTAGCTGAGCTATCTGCTGGTGGTATTGGCTGTTAAAAAAGGCTTTGTAGTTTTCGCGGGTTTCTTCCTGTAAAAACAGTTTGCGGTATTGCATTTTTCGCTGGCCGCCATCGTAAATCGGCATTGTAAAAGTAAATCCGGCGCTTACCCCCAAATTTTTGTAAGCCTGCCCCATAAAGTCGGAGTTGTAACCACCGTCGGCATTCAGGCTGATCTTTGGTTTGTAGCTAAAATCGACCAGGTCGCGGCTGTTCACCAGTTTCAGGCTGTCCAGATGGTACTGCCTGAAAAATATACTGGTGGCCGGATCGGGCAGCATTGCCTTTTGAATGCCCGGCTCGGCTAGTTGTATCATGCTCGTATCCGCTATTCCCGCCAGGTAATTAAGGGTGGTATAATCGTTTTTGTATAACAGTCTCGATTGCAGTACGGCTAATTGCTGCTGTTTAAAGGTAACTAAAAAAGTAAGGTAATCACTTTGATGATAAACATTGTCGCGCGTAAGCTTTTTTAGCAATTGCTCTTCCTGGCTCAGCAGGTCAACCACTTCCTGGTTAAACCGGTATTGCAGCAAATCGCCATAAGCGGTGATATACTGCGTAGTAATGGCTTTTTTTAAATCCTGCTCGGATATTTTGCCCGAATTTCGAAGGGATTCAGATTGCAGGATAATCGTCTGTATCTGGGCGTCCAGGTTTTTTTTCGTCACGAAAGTTTTACTGGCGGCCAGCAGTGCATTTAAGGTATGCTCGTTAGTAATGGCTTCCGAATAGCCAAAACCATCGATCGATGGCGCAAATAAACCACCGCTATTGGCATTAACCTGTGGCTGATACCCGGCCAGCAAACGCAGGCTATCCTGCGAATTGGAGAGTACCTGGTTGCGCAGGTCCTTCAGCAAAGGGCTGTTATTTTTTGCGATATCGAGGTAGTGGTCAAGCGTATAGGTTTGCGCAAGCGAAACAGAACAGGTAAAAAAGCACAGAGCGATGGTGCAGTAGATTTTATTGAAGGCTTTCAACAAGGGTATTTTTTTAGCTAAACTAAAGTTTAATTTTGGATTATTTTGGGATGAGGGAAGATTTTTGTGTAGGAGCATACGCTCAACAAATAGTTGTTATTTCAAAAAAGTACTCGTATTTTTGTGTTTAAAAGAATTAAAATCAAACACAATGGCTATTGCAATAAAATCTATCCCGGTTCTTAAAGACAAGGTTGCAGCCGCATTTGTCGCTGAAGCTGATTTTAATTATACTAAAAAGAAAGCATCGGTTGACTTTTCTAAACAAGTTGCTAAAGCTGAAAAAATATTAGCTCAAGCTAAATTATAATCAGTTGACATTAGGCGATTGCACCTTAATTCCTTACGATAGTATCGCCCTATCTAATTGCCGCCGTTTCGTTTGTACCAATAGTGATTTGAATGAGTTTTTTTCAAAAGACTCTATCTATTATTCAGATCAATTGTTGGGTAAAACTTATTGTTTTACCTTGAAAACAGATCCTCAATTTGTTGTCGTTGCATTTACTGTTGCTAATGATAGTATCAAAACAACTCATCTGCCTAATTCGAGGAAAAAGATGGTTCAAGAATTAATACCCCGCGCTAAGGAAAATGAGATCTTATCCTGCCGTCCTTATTGGTCGATTTGGAGTGAGTAAAGAAATAGCGAGAGGCGGAATAGGAAGTGAAGCTATCGATTTTATTAAAGCATGGTTTATCAACCCAAAAAACAAGACCGGATGCAGATACATAGTCGTTGATGCTTACAATGAGGACATTCCAATAAACTTTTATAAAAGAAATGGTTTTAAATTTTTGTTTTCGACAGAGGAGCAAGAACGGGAATATTTGAAATTGCCTAATGGTGAAAAACTGAAAACAAGATTAATGATTTTTGATTTGATTGTTCTCAAGTCTTAGCTTATTTCTCCGCCGACCATTTAGCGACGATAAATTCTCGCTTTTACACAATACCTCAATTAAAACCCAAACCCTATCCCCGCATTAACCGAAGAATATTGCGCCAAACTGCCGGACACGAAGATCCTGAAAAAACCGGGCGTAAGCTGGAATCCCAGGTCGGCGCGAAAACCATCAACACTGGTTTCGCTAATGTTTATGGGGTTGGTATACGTGGTGTAGGTTGATGTCCCGGTAATGGTTTCGCCGGTGGTGATGGGGAAATTGCCGATGGTGCCAAAGGCGGTGTGCGTATTATTATAACCCACGGATACAAAAGGGGTAAAGAAGGCGATCTTTTTCGAAAATATTACCTCAACCATCAGGTTGTTAAAAGTTGCGGCGACGTGCTGGTTGTTGAAATCGGTGCTCTGCTGGCCGTCCTTAGGCTGGGCGCCGTTATCTGGTTGCACGTTCATGCCAATATTCATATTCAAATGGCTATACCCAAAGGCAACGGCCAGGTCAAAAGGGATCACCTTAGCGGCTTTTTTGCCCACGAAGTCCTGTATGAGATCGTGCCTCAGGCCAAAACCGAGGGAAGAAATATTATTACCGCTGCCGATGTTCACGCTCGGGATGCCGCGGACGGTAAGGTCGGTGTTCTGCACAAGCCCGATAGTGAGTTGCAACTGAGGCGCCGGCACATAGCCTAATTTACCGGACGGCGTATTGAACGAGCCAACTTTTTGGCCGCTGTCGTCATAAATATCCAGCAGCGGCCCCTGCGCATTTTTGCTGCCGCCGAATGTAGGCGCAATTACCTGGCTGGCATTGTCGGGGCGAACATTGTTTGACAATCCGATTTGCGTTACATCAAAGGTTTTATCGGTGGTGGGTACCGATGCCACTGAAACCGAAATGCGCACATCAAAATGAAGCAGCTTTTTTGTTTTTGCGGTATTGTACCAGCCACTGTTGAGACCGACTCCAATTCCTTTAAATAGCGGTTCGCCATAAGCATTCACCAGTTTGCTGGCATCTGCCGGACCCGATTGGATCAGTGCCGAAAAGCCGCCGTTTCCGCTTTGCGCTTTTGCGCCTAAAGCAGCACACATCGTTAAAGCAGCTGCGATTAAGGGGTATAATTTTTTCATAATTTGTTTATAATTAACTGTATAAAGATAACCGGATTTTTAATCGGCCCGATAAATCGAAAACCTTTACTTTTGCCCGATGATTGATGACAGCACCATAATCGACCAGGAAGAACAGGATCTTTATGAGCACCTGCGTATAACGGTTGACAAAGGCCAATCATTATTGCGGATAGATAAATTTTTGATGCACCGGATAGAGAACGCATCGCGCAACCGCATCCAAAACGCCATCGACCTGGGCAATGTGCTGGTAAATGACAAAACGGTAAAGCCAAGTTATAAAGTAAAGCCGCTTGATATTATATCAGTAGTATTACCCCATCCGCCCCGCGACACAGAAGTTTACCCTGAAAACATCCCCCTGGATATTGTTTACGAAGACGACGATGTGCTGGTAGTAAACAAGCCCGCCGGCCTGGTGGTACACCCCGGCTATAACAACTATACCGGCACGCTGGTTAATGGCTTGGTATATCACTTTCAGCAATTACCCACTTTGCCGGGCAATGACGGCCGGCCCGGCCTGGTGCACCGTATTGATAAGGATACATCGGGCCTGTTGCTCATCAGCAAAAACGAGCGGGCCATGACCTGGTTGGCCAAACAGTTTTTTGAGCATACCATTACCCGCAAATACCTGGCTTTGGCCTGGGGCGATTTGGAGACCGATGGCACCATTACCGGGTACATTGGCCGCAGCCTGAACGACCGGCGGGTGATGTCGGTTTATGATGATCCCGAAAAAGGCAAATGGTCGGTAACGCATTATAAGGTATTGGAGCGTTTAACTTACGTTACGCTGGTAGAGTGCCAGCTGGAAACCGGCCGCACGCACCAGATCAGGGCGCACATGAAGCATATTGGCCATCCGTTGTTTAGTGATGCCATGTACGGCGGCGACAAGATTTTAAAAGGCACCGTTTTTGGCAAATACAAACAATTTGTTGAAAATTGTTTTGAATTAATGCCCCGACAGGCGCTGCACGCACAAAGTTTGGGCTTTTTGCACCCCACAATAAAAAAACGGCTGTACTTTGAAGCGCCGCTGCCAGCTGATTTCGAAGCGGTGTTGGATAAGTGGCGCAGGTATAGTGATCAGAGGTTAGAGACCAGAGATTAGAGGCTGGCAGTCAGCGATAAGAAAGAAGGTTTTACATTTAATTTTACAGGCATGAGATATCATCTTACCGTTAGTTTTGTTTTTTTAACTGATCTCCATTCTCTAACCTCTCATCTCTGATCTCCAATCACTAACCATGACTCCCCATTTCATCAACTTTAACGGCGAAATAGTACCTGCAGATAGCAAACTATTTTCGGTGGGCAACCGGGCATTCAGGTATGGCGATGGCTTGTTTGAAAGTATGCGGATGATGAAGGGAGAAGTTAAATTTGCTGAGCTACACGCCGATCGCCTGCAGCGAAGCATGAAAGCACTGAAAATGGACGGCTACTCGCAAATGGATACCTGGTTTTTGCGTGAAATGAGCGACGATTTAGCCAAGCGCAACAAAGCCAAACACGGCCGGTTGCGTTTGACGGTTTTTCGTGATGCGGAAGGTTTATACGCGCCATCGCAAAATAAAATTGGCTGGTGCCTGGAGATACAGCCGTCGGATGAACCCCGTTATTTTTTAAATACCAGGGGCCTGATCATGGACATATTTCCCGAACTGCAAAAGGCCAAAGGTTACCTTTCCAATATAAAAACATCCAGTTCCCTGTTATACGTTATGGCCGGGATATACAAAGCGCAAAATAAGCTCGACGATGTTTTTATTTTGAACCAGGACGGCTTCCTGTGCGAGGCAGGAAGTTCCAACGTTTTTGTAGGGTATCAAAATCACCTGTACACGCCGGCTTTGAGCGAAGGCTGCGTGGAAGGGGTAATGCGCCAGGTAGTGATAAAATTGGCCAGGGAAAATAATATCCCGGTTACCGAAGCTCAGATAAACCCGGATATTCTGTACGAAGCGGATGAAGTTTTTTTAACCAACGCGGGCAGGGGGATTCAAAGCGTTATGGGTTTTGGCGTGCGCCGGTACTTTAACGAGGCAAGCAAACTGCTTACCGATGAGCTGAATAAGTTGTGATAAGATAACCTTATTCTGCCTGCTTTAATGATAATTTTTGCATAAACTCAGCGTTATCGGTGTTGATAAGGTCAACTACATCAACTTCAAGTATTTCTGCAATGTGAATTAACCGGGATAAGGTGATACTGCTGTAGCCCAATTCAATCTTACTGTAAGCGTTTTGCGAGATGTGCAGTTTTACGGCGAGATAGTCCTGCGTGAAATTCCTGAACTCCCGGATTTTGCGAATGTTGGACACGATGGCCCTGGTTTTAAGGTCACTTAACGACTTCATAGATTGGTTTGTAAATTACTTCGGGTGAAAGTACGAAAAAAAAAACGATACGGTTTTGTTAAAATTAACGAAAACAAAATTTTTTTTAAAAAAAGTGATTTCCAGTTAAAAAAACTGAAGCAATGTTGTAGTTTATTACAACTTTCGCAATCTGTTTGGCGGGGAACAATACAGCTTTATGAAAATAAAAGGCGCCAATCTTGAATTTAAGGTCTTGCTTTTATCATATAGCAATACGGTTAAGCGAAAATCAAACAAACAATTACTGAAAGCTGATTAATTTTGATATTATTGTAATACAATTATTTTGATTACCCCATTGAAACCGCGTCTGATCAAACATTTTTTTTATATCGCCTTGTTGTTTTGCGTAATCGTTTGCGCCCTGCCGGGCTGTAAAAACGAGTGGATATCGCCGGGCGCTGTTCCGCCTATAGTTGATACCAGCAGTGGTGGTACCACCAAGGTAGATACATTGCCTACGTTTAACAGCCCTACTGCGCTTGTGCTGGATGCCTCCGGTAATATTTACGTGGCCGACTGGGGCAATAACCTGATCCGCGAAATATCAACTACCGGAACGGTCTCCACATTTGCGGGCAGTGGCTTTGCCGGTTATACGGACGCAACAGGTACGCTGGCATCATTTACCATGCCTACCGGCCTAGCCATTGATCCGCAGGGAAATATATTTGTAGCTGATGCAGGTAATAATTTGATCAGAGAGATAAATCCTTCGGGAGCAGTAGTGACGATAGCCGGAAGCGACACAACAGGCTATGCCGACGGACAGGGTGCAGCAGCGGTGTTTTTTAACCCACTTGGGGTCGCTGTTGACTCCAAAGACAATGTTTATGTTGCGGACGCCGGGAATAACCTCATCCGTTTGGTTACATCCGCTGGTACTGTATCCACATTTGCCGGCACGGTCAATACCGGATCATCTACCACATTATCACCCTTTAACAACCCTACAAGCCTTGCGCTGGCGCCAAACGGCAACTTGTACGTCACCAACTACCTGGATGATGATATCCTGCAGGTAAACCAATCGGGCGCGGTAAATATTTTTGCCGGACAGGATACGGTACAGGGTTCGGGCAATGGCCCGGGCTTATCCGCAACTTTTTATTATCCCAACGCCGTAGCGTCTGATGCAAACGGCAATTTGTACGTATCCGACGGGGTGAACAATATTATCAGGAAGATAGATGCGAGCGGGAATGTCAGCACATTTGCCGGCAGCGGAGTTCCCGGCGCTATTGATAGCACCGGCGTGTATGCATCATTCAATGGACCGGCAGGCCTGGCGGTGGATGCAAATGGCAATGTCTACGTTGCCGATGCCAACAACAATGAGATACGCAAAATTACTGCTGCGGGTGTGGTAACCACCATTGCAGGTACCGGCGTGCAGGGTTCGCAAAACGGCATAGCAGTTGCTCACCGCAACAAACGGGTACTTAAAATTGCACCAAAATCAAAGCTGGATATGATCTACCGGCTGAGAGCGAGGCGAAGGAGATGAGCTTTTGAATTATCGAAACTATAGTTGCAGCTTCTTTGCGCCACCGCTAAAGCTAAGGCGGCACGCGGTCGGACTTTCCCGACTTTACTGACTTTCGGACCAATTCACTAACTCGCTAATTCACTAATTAATTATTAAAGAACCGCCGGTTTTAGCTTTTCCCTTTTAAAGGCGGCATCTATTATCCTGGTGGAAATGTCTTTTCCCTGGGTGCCTTTTTTAATTTCTTCGGAAGAAACGCCGTATTTTTTTGCCCAATATTCATCCTCGTAATTCTCCCTGATCTGGCTGATTTCCCGGTTTTGATCTTCGGCTTTTTGGCTATTATTCATGACTGTATTGGTTTTTATGTAGTAACAATTTTTTTAACCTTAAGTTTAATGAAATGTAAAATGCTTATTTACAAATTGTTAACAAGGCATTTATTATCGCTTGTTAGTGTTTAAAGTACACTTATAAACTTTGTTAAAGTTAGTACGAATACTGTTAATGCAGCATTACCCTTTTGTTAATTTAATGTTAACAGATGGATTGGAGAGGAGCTTGAGATTTAGTTGAAACACGATGTGATGCGCTCCGGGGTGAGATACGGGACGCATTTTTTATTTGGACGTTTCAGCAGGGTCTCTCGCAGATTTAAGTTAACCCACAAAAAATCAAGGTGCGCGCATCGCTCTACTACTGTTAAATCCGCGACCACCAAACGTTCCTACGGAACGTGAAAGCGGTTTTTTGGTCGATTTCTACCGACTAGGCGTTCCTAAGGAACGCATTTTTTATTTCTTCGTCCCATCGGGACGGCTGGTAGGTAGAAAAAATAATCAGATGTAATCGCGTTCCATAGGAACGCATGGTGAATCGACGGCAATATCCGACTAATTAAATTTTATGGGTTAACTTAAACTCGCAGAGGACCCTGCGTCCCACGTGACATATTGCAGCGCGGAGTCCCTTGCCGGAGATCCTGCGACGACAGAAATGTTTGAACCGGCATAGTGTCTTGTCCTGAAATAGGTTTACATCCATGTGTGGAGGAAATTCCCCGTTTTTTAGCGAAACAGTTGAAAATCAGTATATTACTGGCGTGGCTCTAAAAAGATAAAACCTATAACGATTGATTATCAGCTACTTATGCAAAATTGATTAAATGATAAAAACTGAAACATGTTGATTATCAGTATGTTTCACAGTGTTCCAGGGTGTTCCGCGTGTAAAAATGGAACACCTGTTTGCAGGTCGTTAAAATGGAAATGTCTGATAATCAACGCGTTTCAATTGTTCCAAGTGTTCCATGCGCAAAAATGAAAATGCGTCGTGCAGAGTACCAAAGTTTAAATTACTGATAATCAAAGTGTTTCATAGTGTTCCAGGTGTTCCATGTACAAAAGTGGAACGCCGGAACGTGTGTTAGACGATAACGGCGCATTCCGAACTACTACTTAACCGGCCAAATCCTCGCTGCCCATCCGCCGCCGCCATAAAGCTGCACCGGTATTTTGTCGCCGCTTTTTAGTTTGACGATCTCTTTTTTATAATCGGTGGCATCACGGTCGGCATTAACGCCGTCTTTAAATATCTCGGCTTCATAGTTGCCAGGCGGCAGGAATGAAAAATCTAAGGTTAGTTCACGCGGCGTCCAGTTGGTCGTGGCTCCTACAAACCAGGTATCTCCTTTGCGGCGGGCCAGGGCGGTGTACTCGCCTACCTTTCCATCCATTGGCATGGTCTCATCAAAAACGGTGGGGATTTTAGTGATAAAATCAGTGCACTCCTGTTCCCGCATGTAGGTAGTCGGGTTGTCCGATAACATTTGCAGCGGCGCGGTAAAGATCACATACTCTGCTAATTGCTGGCAGCGGGTGCCCTTGCTCATCGGGTTATCGTTAACGGGCCGGTAAACAGCCTGTGTGGCATTGCGCATGGCGCCGGGCGTATAGTCCATTGGGCCGGCCATCATGCGGATGTATGGGATACTGTTTACATACCTTGGCTGATCCTCATTGGCCCATTTAAAGTTCTCCAGGCCTTTAACCCCTTCAAAACCGATCACATTTGGGTAGGTACGCTGCAGACCGGTTGGTTTAAACATGCCGTGGTAATCTACCATCAGTTTATACTGCGCCGCTAATTTGGCAATGGCAAAGGTGCTGGCTACCACAATCTGGTCGTCGCGGTCGAAAAAGTCGATCTTAAATCCCTTTATCCCCATCCGGGCATAATACGGAAAAGCTTTGTCCATCCCGTGATCAACGGCATACCATGTGGCCCATAATATTACGCCCACATTTTTTTGCTTGCCATAGTCGATGATCTCCTGCAGGTTTACCACCGGCTTTGCCTGCATCAAATCCAAATCGTTCGACCATCCCTCATCCATAATAATATAAGGCAAATGGTTTGCTGCCGCGAAATCGATATAATATTTATAGGTGGCCGTGTTTATTCCTGCTTTAAAATCTACATGTGTCACATTCCAGTTGTTCCACCAGTCCCAGGCTACCTGGCCGGGCTTTACCCAGCTATAGTCGGCTAGTTGCGGCGGTGTAGCCAGTTTTTGGATAATATCCTGGTTCAGCAGGTCCTTATCCTGTTCGCTTACCACGATGATCCTCCAGGGGAAACTGCGGGTACCTGAAGTTTTGGAGATATAGTCTGCCCGGCTATTCGGAATAAAATTTATTCCATGAACCTCTGCGGATAAGGGATAAGGCGCGTACACCCCTTTCAGCCCATGCGCGCTTGAATTCGGATCAAGGTACATGCCGGGGTAATCCTGCAGGTCGCCTTCAAGCACACACACCTTTTTGCCCTGGCCGATATCAACCAGGCAAGGCAAAAAAGCCAGCGAATCTTTCGGAAAATTTGAAAGCTTTACCTCGTGGTATAGCGCCTCGAAAGAGGAGTTGAACATTTTGCCCGCACGGTAATCCCATTGGATCGGCAGGAAGGCCTTGTCGTCGTCGGCAAAGTTAAAGTTGGCCTCTTCGTTTTTTATGGTGAGGTCACCCTGGCGCCGCGTTACAAAACGATAGGCAACAGCGTCATCATAAACGCGAAAGACGAGGCTGTAATCGCCTTTAAAATTTAAGGTGAATTGTGTGCATTGGTCGTGAACCGTGCTTTTTATATAATCGATCGCCGCAAACTGCGTATTGATATTTTGAACAGGGGAGGATATGATCTTAACGTTTTCGCCCAATACTTCGCCATCTTCCAGGTGGAGCGCGATTTTTGAGGGCAGGATAACCGGCAGCCCTTTATGCATCACCGACCATTGTATAGCACTATCAACCGTTACATGAAGGGTCATGGCCCCGGCCGGAGATTTTACATCGAAATCTTTTGGCTTTGCAGCAAAAAGGATGGCAGTGTTAAGCAAACAGGCAAATAGCAGCGGGTATCTTTTCATTTTGATCGTTTTTTGGTTTTGAAAGCCAGGATGGCCATTGGTTTCCACCACGATGATACAAATTCTATCGTGAATTTACGGCGGGAGCCGGAAATATTTACTGGATCGTTTGCGGTCGGATTGCCGGCGACCGCTTCTGCCTGAAAATCAATGGTTTCTACGCTTATAAAACAAGTAGTTTTACGTATGCGTCCGCCGCTTAGTCGCCATAGTTTTACATCGTCTTTAAGATAAGATGTTATTCCGGTTTTATTAACCGGTTGTACAAAATTGATCTTGGCTGAATTACCCCCTTTTTCGCCAAAAAGACAAACCGACCTGTCAAAAAGTATACAAATAATTTACAATAAATAAGGAGCAGCGCCGAAAATCCTCAACAGAGTAGGCAGCGCGGCAGCCGAAAAGCGTACAGAGTAGGCACATCAATATAAACCCAATGAAAAATGGCCTTATTTAAGTACCAATGCGTGTATTTTGGCGTCCAGACAGGCGGCTATACACGGCAATCCAGGAACCCAAGTTCCGTCGGCGGATTTCTTCCGCTCGCTTCAAGTGACAACGATCCCGGGACAAATTTTTTGCAGCCCGGAAGTCCATTCCACCTTCCCATGTCGCTTTACCCGGATGCGACGATAACTGATGGGGGGGCGACCTACGATTTTTCGTTCATTAACGTTTCAGGTTTAACAACCGGGGGCGCTACTTCGTTCGATGCCTCGGCGCCGCCATCGGGGCACGTCAGCACAGACCCGAACGCCGTTCTGCAAGTGCTTGTAGTATACCTTCCGCAAGGAGGGCCGGGACCCGGCGGCGAACCGGGAGCCGTGATTGACGCTTTTGACGAAACCGCCGGCACGCTGTTCAATAACTACTTTGTAACGGTAAGCCCCGATAGCGGAAATGCACGTTATAACACCGCGAATATCTACGGCTATGTGGATACACAAAGCCAGGGTGCTGCAATTACGGTTAGCCCTACCTTCTTTGGCAGCATACAGCCGGCCAGCATCACACCGAATAGTGTTACCTTTGAGCAATGGCATGTTTTAAGCGGGCCCGCTTCTTCAGCCTCCGGCGCCGTTTTAACGGTGGGTCAGGGTCAAACGGAGTATGCGCTTGCCTTTTACAATACCCCGCCAAAAGGTAAGGAGTGGCTTGCTGATAAACACAAGGAAGCATTTGTTGATCAACCGCTTAAGCTGATTGGTGATTCGATTATCTTCGACCCGGGTGGCCCGGTTGAAAGCGAATTTAACAGGATCAACCAGGCGATCACAAGGCTCTCGACGGAGGTGGACATCCTGAAGGGACAAACATTTATCAAAGAACAGGACCGCCCCAACGTAGGCAGATCAACTGCACGCAGCCAGGACGAATAATTAATCGCTTTGATACTGATCCTCAGTAATATTGCAAATGAAGCAGCGGCTCACCTGGTGGATAGGTTTCCACCAGGCGCCGCTTCATTAATTACGGCTTCGTCGTTCAATCGATCTTTCAAAGGGGGGCTTAACGTGAATGATTTTGCTTCATCCCATATAAAGATACATGGTGCAGTTGTCCCAATAAGCGAAATAAACGGGCTGGTCACCACTATTTCCTCTTTCATACCCGAGGAGTTTTATTATATCGAACCCGCCGACCGCAAGTATGTTTGCGCCGAAATGAATGCTTTTTTCACTTATTTTTTGTCGCAACTTGACTGTAAAAAGATAAATCAACCAACAGTAAGATCTTTTTCAGGCCCGAATCTAAATAAGATTGAATGGATAAAAATAGCCTGCGCGGCAAATGTCCCTATTTGGCCTGTAAATATTGCTAATTCGATAAATACAAGTAAAGACGTCTTCGACCGGTCGAAGATAAAAGTCTATCCCTGCAGTGTTATAGGCGATCAGATTATTGGGAAGAAGCTGCCCGGGCCGTTAAAAGATTACCTTTTTGATCTGCAAAGCATTTTTGACGTTCCGTTTTTAACATGTCATTTTGTTTCGAACCAGCCCGGCAAATATTTTCTTGCTGAGCTGAGCACACGACCGGATATTACCCCGGTCGCCAATCGCGAAGCTATAGTAAACTATTTTTCATAAAAATTTTCTGATGATCCTGCTTTGGGGGCTACGAGCCGATGCACCGATAAATATGGTCCGCCTGGAACTTGAAAAAGCAGGCGCTGACGTCTTTTTTTTGGATCACCGGAAAATATTCCAATGTGATATTGAATACACGTTTAGACAGGAGACGGGAATGACCTGTGTTTTAAAAGTCGATGGCACAACACTTGACCTGAATTTGATAAAGGTGGCCTATATCCGCCCTTACAGCTTTATGGATTATCCTGAAATGGACGGTAAAACCATGGACGATCCGATGATTATAAAAGCTTCCGGGTTTGAACTGCAATTAATGGCCTGGATAAATGCTTCGGATGCCCTGGTGATCAACCGGGCCGATCCTTCGGCGACCAATAATTCCAAACCTTACCAGCTTTCTTTAATAGAAAAAGCCGGTTTTAAAGTGCCCGAAACCTTTATTTCCAACGATCCGGGACAGGTAGCAGATTTTTTGACCAGGGCCAGGCGTGCGGTGTATAAATCCATCAGCAGTGTGCGGAGTATTGTGCATGAAGTGACCAGTGAGCACCTGCAATTTATCGACGATGTGCAATGGTGCCCCACCTTGTTTCAAAAAGTAGTGGACGGTATAAACTACCGCGTGCATGTCATCGGGAACCAGGTGTTTGCGGTAAAGATAAACTCCGACAGGCTCGACTATCGTTACGGGCACACCACCATGGTAAGCGTAGAATTGCCTCGCGAAATTTTGAAAAAATGCCTTGCCTTAAATAATATACTCGGCCTTCATTTTTCTGGGATCGACCTGATGCGCACCGCAGATGATGAATGGTATTGCTTTGAAGTAAATGCATCGCCCGGGTACTCCTATTTCGAGCAGAACAGCGGCGCGCCGATAAGCGCGGCGCTTGCGAAATTTATGATGACGGCCGATCACGAAGCAAATCATGCATAAAAACCTGTACTCAAACAAGTGTTCAAGTGTTCACGTTTTACACACATACACCCCTTAAACGCTTACGAAAAGCACTGTTTTTTAGGCTTTTAAAATTTTAATTTCGCAAATTTGTGCCATTTTTTAACATTTTCGTGAACACTTAAACCTAAGAAAGTGACACCGGTCGCTACGACATTTGTCCCGCCGTATTTTTAAAACTATTCCCACGCTTCCGGAAAATGCTTCCTGCCGAGGCCGCGTTCTATAACAAGGTGCATACGGACCTGGCATCTGCTGTTCCGCACGGTTTTTATGATTGGAAAATCGATACCGGGCCGGATGATTTTGATGCATTGAAACTTTGGTGCGCCGATGCTAAAACACCGGATGACCATTTAGGGTATTGTCCTGTAAGGTTGGGTAAAAGTGAACCTTATAGCCTAAAATATGAGATTGAGTTTAATATGCCCGACGCACAAAGCAAGGCGTTGCTGGAAAGCGAATTTAAAAAGATAACGGATTTTAACAGCACACGGCAAATAGCCGCGGCGCTAAAATCAACGGCGGTAAGGTGGCTAAAGATCAGCATAGCCACTAATGTTTTAACGGCTGCAAACAATCGGCTTAGCTATTGTGCGGGGATACAGCCAAAAACAATTACGCTGCCGGTACCTCCCGCGCTGGCATTGATGGGCCTGCATTCGGATGACTGCCCAATTATGGTGGCCGGCAGAATAGATATGACGGCCGATTATTATGATAACGCGCTGATTATACTGGGGAAACCGCCGGCGAGGCGCAGCGTTGAACAGCGGTCGGGCGGTTTAGCTGAGATGGATTGTGGGGCGGGTTTCGACCAGTCAAAGACCGGCCGACTGGAGACTCAAAATATTGTTGTATCGATACATGGTGATGCTGCCGACATTAGCGCCGCCATAAAATTGATCGACTGGCAGAAGCTGTGCTATTTGCTTGGCAAATAGTTGGTTATGGGTTCGTCCGGCGGGCTTTATGCCTGCCGGCGTATTTTTTTCGCTCGTTGATAAAAATTAAAAACCGGTGATAATCCCATGCATAAAGGCCTGTTTGTTTAAAGTGTGGTAAGATCAGACCCTGCGTCTGCCTGGCCTCCGGCGAAATCCGGGGGCTTTTTTACGTCTTACTTTCGCCATCCATTGTCACCCCAAATCCATCTTTTAATTTAATTGGAACGATTGTTCCGAAATGACTATACATTTGCGGAACAATCGTTCCAAAAGTATATAAATTAAACAATAACATGAAAAAGTTAGAAAACAAAGTAGCTGTAATTACCGGCGGTAACAGCGGCATGGGCCTGGAAACCGCAAAAGAGTTTGCCCTGAATGGCGCCAGCGTAGCCATATCCGGCCGTAACCAGGAAACATTGGATAGTGCCGTAGTCGAAATTGGGCACGATACGCTGGGCGTAAAAGCTGATGTAGCCAATTTGGACGATATCGATCGCTTTTACCGCGAAGCTTATGGCAAGTTTGGTAATTTCGACGTGCTGGTAGTAAATGCCGGTGTATTTAAAGGCGCACCGCTGGCCAGCTTTACCGAGGAATTATTTGACGAAGTTGTCGATGTGAATTTCAAAGGCGCGTTCTTCTCCGTTCAAAAAGCATTGCCTTATTTGAACGACGGCGCATCGGTTATCATTACCGCTTCCACAGTGAACGAAAAAACCATGCTGACTGCTTCGGCTTATGCCGCAACCAAAGCAGCCGTAACTTCGCTGGCGCGTAATTTCTCGGCTGAATTGCTCGACCGGAGGATCCGTGTTAATGTGTTGTCGCCCGGCCCTATTGAAACCCCAATATTTGGGAAAAATGGCGGATCGGAAGAAGACATAAACGGCATGAAAAATTACCTTGCTTCAACCACCCCGCTAAAACGGCTTGGAACCGTGCAGGAAATGGCCAAGGGTTTCCTTTACCTGGCATCCGAAGATTCGTCCTACATGCTGGGCGCTGAATTGTTGCTCGACGGAGGCTTTAAAACATTTTAAGGCTAATTGTGGCTTAAAATGTTTTGAGCCGATGCCTGTAATATAAAGCTAGTCAACAATGTTAGTTGTATCCACCGGCAAAGCGACAGGCTTTGTGGCCTTCGTGGAACCTTTGTGACCTTTGTGGTTAATTCTCACGACAAATTGCAGGACGAGTTTTATAAGCGCTACTACTCCATCAAAGGTCTTTCTATCAACTCCCGAGCGCGCGGTTACACGCATGCCTTTAATAATGTTAAAAATGAAACTGGCTATGGAGGCTGCATCCTGGCTATTGGTTATCTCACCGCTGCTTTGGCCTTTTTTTATCGTTTCGCGCAGTAGCGCCTCGGTCTGGCGGTCACTGTCGCAAAGCATTTGATTGATCTCCGGATCGTGTGAGGCCAGTTCAACGGCCGA
>Ga0206954_1093_pt1 | contig 25072 bp, 21 predicted proteins | sample Alteio_BWOrgHeat_37_FD_153250 | JGI IMG/M metagenome (GOLD analysis project Ga0206954, IMG submission 153250) | Enriched cells from forest soil in Barre Woods Harvard Forest LTER site, Petersham, Massachusetts, United States -... | ecosystem: Environmental > Terrestrial > Soil > Temperate forest >...
AACATCTGGGTGCGGGAATTGTAGAACGGTTCGAAGCTGCTATTAAAGGACCATAGTGAATTGTTCAATTTAAAAAACTATTTACTATGGTCTTTTGTCATAAAAAAAAATCATCTGATATGAAGAGAATATTTTTGTGCGTATTTGCCATCCCATTTTTTGCCGCTCAATTGCATGCACAGGCCACCAAGGCGCCTGCTTATCCTTTGATCAACCACAACACTTACTTCAGCATTTGGTCTTTTACTGACCAGCTTAATGCCTCGACCACCAAACATTGGACCGGTAAGGACCAGTCGCTGCTTGGTTTGATAAAAGTTGATGGCAGCATCTATCGTTTTATGGGTAAAAAACCCGAAAGCTACCACACCATAGTGCCCGCAGCCGACGAAACCGCCTGGCAGTGCAAATATACCGAAACGCAACCCCAGGGTGATTGGAAAGATGCCGCCTACGACGACGGCAGTTGGAATACCGGGACTGCGCCCTTTACCGATGATAAACAACAGGCAAAAACGCTTTGGACAAGCAAGGACATTTGGGTGCGCCGCACATTTACCTATGCCAACCAGGATATTAATAAATTAGTGTTAAAACTTTGGCACGATGATAATATTGAAGTTTACCTGAACGGCGACGAAGTTTACAATTATACCGGGTGGACTAGCGATTATAAATACATCCCGCTGAAAGACAAGTTTAAAAACCGGCTGAAGAATGGCCAAAATATATTGGCTATCCACGTTGCCAATACCGAGGGTGGTTCGTGGCTGGATGTTGGCCTGGTTGACGAAATAAAAGAAGCAGCAAACGATGTATTACTCGCGAAGCAAAAAAGTGTTGAAATAAATGCCACGCAAACTATTTACGATTTTGACTGCGTCGGGGTTGATTTGAAAGTAACCTTTACTTCGCCCTTGCTGATGCATAACCTCGACCTGTTCTCGCGGCCGGTGTCCTATATTAGTTACCAGGTGAAGTCGACTGACGGGCGGAATCACAGCGTGTCCGTGTTTTTTAGCGCTTCGAGCGACATTGCAGTGAACACACCGGGGCAGGAAGTAACGGCTCAAAAATATATATCGTCGGGTTTGTCCATACTAAAAGCCGGCACGATTGCCCAGCCCATTTTGCAAAAGAAAGGTGATGACCTGCGGATCGACTGGGGCTATCTATACGCCGCCGCGCCCAATTCAAACAATGTTGTCCAGTACATTACGCCGCAGGAAGATGTGATGGCTTCATTTGCGGCCAAGAAATTCACTTCGACCATAAAAACCGGTCGCGGGCTGGCATTAAACACCGTATTGAACTTCGCCGCTGTGGGCACGGCACCTAAGGAACAATTTGTCGAATTGGGATACGATGATCTATACTCGGTGCAGTATTTCGGGCAAAACTTGCAGCCCTGGTGGAAAGCCGGTGGTAAAGTGACCATTGAGCAGGAATTAAAAGCCGCCGCCGGCAACTACGTATCGGTAATGAAACAATGCGACGATCTTAACAAAAGCCTATATGCCTGGGCGCTAAAAGCAGGGGGTAAACATTATGCCGACCTTTGCGTGCTGGCTTACCGGCAAAGTATTTCGGCCCACCAGTTGCTGAAAAGCCCGCAGGGCGATATACTTTTCCTGTCAAAAGAAAATTTTAGCAATGGCTCCATCAATACAGTTGACGTAACTTACCCCTCGGCGCCGCTCTATCTGTTCTATAATCCGCACCTGCTGGAAGGCATGCTGAACGGCATTTTCCATTATTGCGAAGGCCCGGCATGGGGGCACAATTTCGCCGCGCATGATCTCGGTACTTACCCGCTGGCCAACGGGCAAACCTATGGCGAAAATATGCCGGTGGAAGAATCGGGCAACATGATCATCCTCACCGATGCTATTGCAAAAGCCGAGGGCAATGCCGATTTCGCCAAAAAGCACTGGAAAACGCTGACCACCTGGGCGGCCTACCTGAGCAATAATGGTTTCGATCCCGGCAACCAGCTTTGCACAGATGATTTTGCCGGACACCTGGCCCGGAATGCAAATTTATCCATAAAGGCAATTGAAGGGCTTGGCGCTTATGCCGATCTGGCAAACCGCCTGGGCAAAAAATCTGTGGCTGCGCAATATCACTCGCTTGCCCTGAGCTTTGCGGCGAAATGGCAAACCATGGACCAGGCCGGCGACCATTACGGTCTTGTTTTTGGCAACAAGGATAGCTGGAGTCAAAAGTATAACCTGGTGTGGGACAAAGTTTTGGGGTTGAACCTGTTCCCGCCTAATGTCGCCAAAACGGAGATCAACTACTACCTCACCCACCAAAATGCATTTGGTTTACCGCTGGATAGCCGCAAAAGCTATACAAAATCCGACTGGATATTATGGACAGCAGCGCTGGCTGATAACCAAAGAGACTTCCAGGCGCTGATTGACCCGGTTTACAAATACGCTACTGAAACACCCACACGTGTACCACTAAGCGACTGGCACGAAACAACCGATGGAAAAATGGTTGGTTTCCAGGCGCGTAGTGTGGTAGGAGGGTATTTTATGAAGATGCTGGAAACTAAGTGGGCAAAGTAAAACTTTTGATATTTTGTTGTGACATTGCTGCTTTGTTACATAATAAATTTAGTTAATAGCCAGTGAATGATTTATTTTCACCCTAAATTTTCAATGCATTTTACAATGACGAACTCCAAATCATCCATCCGCTTTTTTATCTTATTTTTTGCGCTTTTAGTCGGTTTTTTTGCGAAAGCCAATGCTGCTCAAAAATATTACTACGAGATAAAAATCTATCATCTTAAAACACAGGCGCAGGAAGACCAGCTGGATACTTACCTGCAAAAAGCTTATTTGCCGGCGCTACACCGCCTGGGTATAAAAGATGTCGGCGTATTTAAACCCGTTGCCGGCGATACATTGGGAAGGCGGGTTTACGTATTTATCCCATTTAAAACATGGAAGCAATTGGAAAGTCTCGACGAACAGTTAGTGGGCGACCATGACTACCTTACTGCCGGGGAAGATTACATCAACGCCGACTACAAGAACGCGCCATACACCCGGTTGGAAACCATAATAACGCGCGCTTTTCCAAAAATGACATCGCCCGCGGTGCCCGATCTCACGGCCAACAAGCCCGACCGAATTTATGAGTTGCGCAGTTACGAAAGCCCGACAGAAAAATATAACCTCAACAAAGTTGGGATGTTTAACGATGGGGATGAGGTAGCTCTTTTTAAAAGGCTGGGTTTTAACGCGGTTTTTTATTCAGAAGTTATTGTTGGCAGCCACATGCCTAACCTGATGTATATGGTAACCTTTAACAGCATGGCTGATCATGACCGGCTTTGGAAGGCGTTTGGTAACGACCCTTACTGGAAGACGCTTTCGGCAAAACCCGAATACCAGAATAATGTAAACCATATCGACGCGATATTTCTGCACCCCACTGCTTACTCCGATTTTTAAATGCCATCGGAAAGACGTGACTTTGATGCAATAGTGATCGGCTCCGGCCCTAACGGCTTGGCAGCGGCCATACTGATGCAGCAAAAAGGCCTTTCTGTTTTATTGATCGAAGGAAAAAAAACCATCGGCGGCGGTCTGCGCTCAGCGGAATTGACTTTGCCAGGCTTTACACATGATATTTGTTCAGCGGTGCACCCGCTGGCGGTTTTATCTCCCTTTTTTTCGAAACTGCCGTTGCATCAATTTGGCCTCGAGTTTATTTACCCGCCCATCGCCGCGGCGCATCCTTTTGATAACGGGTCGGCGGCAGTTGTTAAATCGTCCATACTGGAAACGGCTGCTTTGCTTGAAGCAGACGAAAACGCTTACCTTGACCTGCTGCAGCCCATCGTGCGGGACTGGCCCAAGATAGCCGCAGATGTATTAGCGCCGCTGCACTGTCCAAAATATCCCTTTGCAATGGCAAGTTTTGGCTTAAAAGCGCTGACATCCGCTTCGCATTTATCTAAGCGTTTTAAAACTGAAGAGGCAAAAGGACTGCTCGCGGGCATGGCGGCACATTCCATACAGCCTTTAACGAATATTGCCACCTCCGCCGAAGCGCTGGTTTTAATGGCCGCTGCACACTTAAAAGGATGGCCGATCCCAAAAGGAGGATCGAACCAGATCGCAAATGCGTTGGCCGAATATTTTAAGTCGATAGGAGGTAAGATTGAAACTAATTTCTATGTCAAATCATTGACGCAGCTTCCCTCGGCAAGAGCCGTTTTATTTGACATCACCCCAAAACAACTTCTGCAAATTGCCGGTCACAAATTCTCACCGCTGTATAAATGGCAGCTGGAAAGATATCGTTATGGCATGGGCGTTTTTAAGATCGACTGGGCGCTCGACGGCCCTATACCATTTACCGCACCCGAATGCCGCGAAGCAGGTACCGTCCACATCGGCAATACCTTTAAAGAAATTGCTGATACGGAACAACAAAGCTGGGACGGAAAAATCGTAGAAAAGCCTTTTGTATTGCTTACCCAACCTTCCCTGTTCGACCCCACCCGCGCGCCGGAAGGTAAACACACAGCCTGGGCCTATTGCCATGTTCCCAACGGATCGATGGCGGATCGGACCGATGCCATCGAAAAACAAGTTGAACGGTTCGCCCCGGGTTTCAGAGAAAGGATATTGGCGAGGCATACCTATAACGCCATGCAAATGGAAGAATATAACCCCAATTACATTGGCGGCGATATTAATGGCGGAGTGATCGATATCGGACAATTGTTTACGCGGCCGGCCTTAAGATGGTCGCCATACCGGACTTCGGCAAAGGGATTGTATATCTGCTCGTCATCTACTCCGCCCGGCGGTGGAGTGCATGGGATGTGCGGTTATTATGCGGCGAAACGTGCGATCACCGATATGAATCACAAATTTTGATCACAGATTTTTAGAATGATTTATGATCACAGATTTTAAGGCGATTTATACGATGACACAGATTTGTTTGTGGACACAATCTTGAAATCATTCTCCTGTGACTAAATGATCTTAACCTGACCACTGTTCAAACGTTTTAAAGAATCTGTGTAATCACGAAAATCATTTTTGAAATCTGTGATCCTAAACCAATTTAAAATTTGCGATCCCAATAGCGAACTTTTTGTCCGATAACGGACAAATTTCCAATAGGCAAAAATTAAAAAGATCTTATAATCAGTAATTTACGTTTGGTACACCTATTGTATACAACTATGCAATACATGGTACTATGGACAAAGAAATAACACAAGAGGTTACCGCGCAAAACAGGAAAAAGACGGTTTTGGTCGTCATTATCACGGTAGCAGTTTTGGCGATCGCCGTTTGGCTGCTGCGGACTACCCTCAAATCAACCATTAAAAGATCGGAAATTACCACCGCGGCTGTAAAAACCGGCAATATCGAAAACACCATCAACGCCACCGGCGAAGTATTGCCCGAGTTTGAAGAAATACTCACCAGCCCCATCAGCGCATCCATCAAAAGCGTAAGCCTTGACGAAGGCGGCAAAGTGCAGGCCGGCCAATCCATCCTGACGCTGGACAAAACCTCCGCGCAAAACGACTTCGACAAACAGAAGTTCCAGCTCGAATCAAAAAAAGATGAGATTCAAAAATTAAAACTCGACCTGGATAAGAGTTTCTTTGATATCCAATCCAACAACGATATCAAGCAACTGCACATCAGCGACCTGGCCGATGCGGTTGAAAATGCCAAACGCCTGTTTGCAGCGGGAGGCGGTACCCGCGAAAGTATAGAGCAGGCCCAATTAAACCTGAAAGTGGCGCAGCTGGAAAAGAAGCAGATCGAAAACGAGATCAAAAACAAACAGCAAACCATGCAGATCGAGATAAAGGAAGCGGAACTGGCCGCTGATGTGATGCAAAGCGATTTGAATGTGCTGCAGCACAAACTCGACCTGGCAAATATTGTGGCAACCCGCGCCGGGGTGGTGACCTATGTAAATAAAAACATCGGCGCAAACATTAAGGAAGGTGAGTCACTGGCCAGGATAGCCGACCTGAGCAGTTTTAAGGTACAGGGCAGCATTTCTGACAATTCATTGGATCAGTTGCACGCCGGCATACCGGTGATCGTCCTGATCAATGACATACAGCTTCGCGGACATGTGGCAAACGTATCCCCATCCATACAAAACAGCATCATCAGTTTCGATATACAGCTTGACGACCGCAGCAACAAGGCTCTGCGCCCTAATATGAAGGTGGACGTTTACCTGGTTACGGCCGCGCACACCCATGTGATGATGGTAAATAACGGCGCAGCCTTTAAGGGCGCAAATACGCAGGACATATTTGTGGTGAACGGCAATAAAGCGATAAAACGAACAGTACACATTGGCTTGTCAAATTTTGATAATGTTGAAATAAAGGACGGCGTGAAACCGGGCGATGTGGTGATCACCTCGGATATGAGTTCGTTTAAAAATTCAAGCGAGGTGACGATTGAGGAGTAGTTGGGGAGTCAGTAAAGTCCGGAAAGTCCGAAAGAAGAAAAATAGAAGACAATAATGAAAATCAAATATACCATACTATTTTTATTGATCAGCCTGAAAGCTTTTTGCAACGGGGGCGATACCACGCGGCTTACGCTGGAGGACGTGGTAATGCTGGCCAAAGGCAATTCCATCGCGGCAAAACAGGCAGCCACCACGCGCGAAACCAAGTACTGGCTGTGGCGCACTTTTAAATCGAACTACGAGCCGCAGTTATCGCTAAGCGGTAATTTGCCCGGGTACAGCAAAACCAGTACTCCTGTCGTACAGCCGGATGGTACGATCCTTTTTCAATCCATACATTACGACAATTCCGCAGTGACATTAAATTTCAGTCAAACCTTGACCGCTACGGGCGCTACAATTTACGGCGAGACACAAATGCAGCGGTTTGACGATTTCGATCATAACAGCATTTTATACAACGGCGTTCCTTATGCCATCGGGTTTAGTCAGCCCATTGGCCAGTACAATAGCCTTAAATGGGATAAAAAGATACAGCCTTTGTTGTACGACGAGAGCAAACAGGCTTATATTGAAGCGCAGGAGCAGATATCCATCACGGCGACCGGTTACTTTTTCGACCTGCTGCTGGCCCAGGTAAACCTGCAAACGGCGACTAATAATTTGGAGAATACGCAAAAGCTGCTAAAAGTATCAAACCTGAAGTTTGAGCTTGGCAAGGTATCAAAAAACGATATCCTGCAACTGCGATTGGAAGAACTTAATGCTAAGAAGGCAATGGGTACCGCAAAGCGGGATGTGGAGATAGCCACCCTTAACTTAGGGGCATATATTGGCCATGAAGGTGATGATAAGCTGGTACTGCTTGTGCCGCAAACCATCAGCCAGATGAACGTTACGGCAGATAAAGTGCTGGCCCAGGCCTTTGAAAACCGCTCAGACGCCATCGCTTTTGTACGCCGCATAGCCGAAGCCAAACGCGATGTGGCGATTGCACACGGCCAAACCGGCTTTATGGCCACTTTAACGGCAAACCTGGGTACTTCAAATTCGGCAAGCAGTATTCCCGGCGTATACCGGTCGCCCCAAAACCAGCAGCTGTTGGAATTGCAGTTTTCCATACCAGTGCTGGATTGGGGCCGGTCAAAAGCCAAAATAAAAACCGCTGAAGCCGACCAGCAGCTCACCATCGACTCGGTTGAACGCGATAAGCAAACGTTTAAACAGCAAATTGTAACCCAGGTGTCGCTTTTTAATATGATGCGGGAGCAACTGGCCTATACCTCGCAGGCCGACAGTATCGCCTCCGAGAAATACAAAATTGCCCGCGACCGATACGTTTTAGGCGACCTGAGCATCACCGACCTCAGCATTGCCTTCACCGAAAATGACCAGGCCAAACGCGATTACGTCCAGTCCCTCCGCGATTTTTGGAGCGCTTATTATGAACTGCGCTATTTGTCGCTATTTGATTTTGAAAAAAATGAAAAAATCACTTATAAATGAGGTGAATCCGCCGTCGCTAAAGCTATGGCGGACGACGAGCCGAAAGGTAAAAGGCGAAAGGAATAAGCTGCAGCGTCTTTCGGACTTCGGACTTTTCGGACTTTCGGACTAAAAAATCACTAATTCACTAACTCACTAATTAATTCCCATGATACACTTACAAAACATCGAAAAAGTATACCGCACCAGTACGGTGGAAACCCTGGCGCTCAACAGCATCAGCCTCGACATCGCCAAGGGCGAATTTCTGTCGATAATGGGCCCATCTGGCTGCGGCAAAAGTACGCTGCTAAATATAATCGGTTTGCTTGACGCACCATCCAAAGGCCAGGTAAAGATAGACAACCAGCAAACCGATCATTTTAAAGACAAACAGCTGGCGCATTTCCGCAACCAAAAACTGGGCTTCATATTCCAGAGCTACCATTTGATCAATGACCTGCAGGTACTGGACAATGTCGAACTGCCCTTGCTGTATCGCTCAACAACGGCTAAAGAGCGCAGGAGACTTGCCTCGGAGGCATTGGAAAAGGTTGGCCTGGCAAACAGGATGAAGCATTTCCCGACACAGTTATCAGGCGGGCAAAAACAACGCGTGGCCATTGCAAGGGCGATAGTCGGCCGGCCCGAGATCATCCTGGCTGATGAGCCCACCGGCAACCTGGACAGCGCCATGGGCAATGAGATCATGGATATCCTGACGCAGCTGAATCAAAACGACGGTACCACCATTGTAATGGTTACACATGATGAAAATATGGCGCATAAAACGCATCGTTTGGTACGCCTGTTCGATGGTTCGCAGGTACAATAATTAACCACCTAAAAGATTACGATCATGCTAAAAAATTATTTTAAAATAGCCATAGCGGTTTTAAGGCGGCGGAAGTTCTTCACCTTTATCAGCCTGTTCGGCATCAGCTTTACGCTGACCATATTGCTGGTGTTAACCGCTTTTATCGAAAAGGTAGTCGGCGACAATTATCCCGACAGGAAGCGCGACCGGTCCTTATACATCGTGCGCCTGGAAGAGGAAGGGAAAGGCAATATGAGTTCTAGCGCTCCGTCCTACTATTTCCTGGAGCATTTTACAAAAAATTTAAAGACACCTGTCAATATTGCCATCTGTTCCGGAGCTTCGGGTACCAACACCTATGTAAACAATAAAAAAATCGGGCTTCATTATAAATACACCAACGCGGCATACTGGGATATATTGGAGTACGATTTTGTGGAAGGGAAAGCCTTTAACAAACAACAGGTGGATAATGCGGAGAAAGTAGCCGTTATATCCGAAGATATAAAAAACGAATATTTTGGCGATGTGCCATCGGTGGTGGGTAAGTATATCGAGGCTGACAATGTAAAATACCGTGTTATCGGCGTGGTGAAAAATGTGCCCATCACCAGCTATTTAACTTACAGCGATATCTATCTGCCCTATACCGTTTCAAAAAGTGACTACCGGGACAAAGGCTATGAAGGGAACTATACTGCTATCCTGCTGGCAAAATCCAGCGCCGACCTTCAGAAAATGCACGACGAATATGAACAAACGGTGCATAAAATACCGATGGAAAGTAAAGATTTTAATAAAATATACAGTCACGCTGACAAGTACGTTGCTGCCTATGTTGATACCGGCAACGAAAATCAATCGGGCGTAACACTTGTGCTTACCATTATCAGCGTGTTTGTATTCCTGTTTATGCTGCTGCCAACGCTAAACCTGGTGAATATTAACATTACCAGGATCATGGAACGCTCGTCCGAAATTGGCGTTCGCAAAGCATTCGGAGCTTCCTCGCGCACGCTGGTTTACCAGTTTATCGTCGAGAACATTATCCTCACGCTATTGGGTGGCGCCATCGGGCTGCTGCTATCAGTTGTGGTTATTTATTTTATTAACAGCGCGCATTTGATAGCCAACCTCGAGTTATCGGTAAACTTTATGGTGCTTTTTATCGGGTTGCTCATTTGCCTGGTGTTCGGTTTGTTTTCGGGCGTGTATCCGGCGTGGCGCATGTCGAAACTAAATGTGGTAACCGCATTAAAGGCCCAGTAAAATTGTCAAATCATTAAATTGAAAATATTATGTTTAAGCATTTATTTAAGCTGATCTGGAATAAAAAGAAGCAAAACTTTTTACTGATGTCGGAGATATTGGTTTCCTTCCTGGTCATATTTGCAGTGTTTACGTTGATCGTGTACTACTTTCACAACTATAAAAAGCCGGTAGGGATTGATTACCAGGACGTATGGGTAGTAAACTACAGCAACGCCTATCAAACAAAAAATACCGATTCGCTCGACCAGTATTACCAAACCCTCGTACAAACCATTCGGTCGCTGCCACAGGTACAGGAACTGAGCTTTACTGCACCCAATTTGCCCTTCACCCAAAACCGCAACACCGGAGGTATTACTTATAACAACCAACACGTGGATGACAACAACTGGTATACGGTTGATGATAATTACCTGAAAGCGTTGAATATGCAGTTGCTTGAGGGAAGGTGGTTTAACAAGGGAGATGATATTGCGAAAGATAAACCCATAGTGATCAATGCGGATTTAAAAGAAAAGTTGTTCGGTAATGCTGACGCGCTGGGCAAAACTATCGGCGATCGTGACAATAAAAATAAAATGAAGGTTGTAGGTGTTGTACAAAGTATTAAAACTAAGGGGGACTACGCCGCAACCGAACCCGGCATTTACCAGCGCACGGATACCGGATCGTACCGATGGCTGGGCACAATGCTGATTAAGGTTACCCCCGACGCGGACGCCGCTTTTGAAGGAAAACTGTATAAAACGATCGCCAATTACATGAAGAATTCAGACATCGAGATTGAGCACATGGTGGACAAACGCACCAGTATCAACTATTTTACCCTTGTGCCGATGATCGCGCTGCTGATTGTGGCCTGTTTCCTGATCATCAACGTCGCACTTGGTTTATTTGGCGTACTTTGGTATAATATTAATAAAAGGAGGGGAGAGATCGGTTTGCGCAGGGCCGTTGGCGCCACGGGCAACGCCGTTTCAGCTCAATTAGTTAACGAGGCGATGATCCTGGCGACGCTGTCACTGATAATCGGCGCCTTTTTCGCCGTCCAGTTCCCGCTGCTGAATTTATTTGACCTGCCGGCAAGTGTTTACATAATTGCCCTATTTTTATCGATTATATTTATTTATTTGCTGGTGCTGATTTGTTCGCTGTATCCGGGCAAACAGGCGGCGGCGATTTACCCGGCAGTGGCTTTGCATGAGGAGTAGGTCATGAACCGTTGATTAAGCTGATTTTGGTGATTGATCTGATTTTTTACAGTTATACAGGTCAGTTAAATCATATAAATCAGTTTAATCAACGGTTCAGACATAATTTTAAAACATGATCCTGATCATAGATGATGATATTGCCGTACGGGCTTCATTGCTCCTGTTGTTAAACGACGGGGGCTTTGATGCGTTGGGCTGTGCCGGCCCGGTGGAGGCCATGAAGATGATCAAAAAGCAGGAACCTGAACTTATCATCCTCGACCTTAATTTTTCCAATGATACCTCCGGTAAAGAGGGAATGGAGCTATTAAATAAGATCAAACAGATCAACCCCGCTCTTCCAATTATCTTAATTACCGGCTGGGCGAGTATTGAATTGGCGGTGCAGGGCATGAAAGCCGGCGCAAATGATTTTATCAATAAACCCTGGAGCAATGAGCATTTGCTGCAGTCGGTAAAGACTTTGCTTGACCTGAAGGAGAAGAAAACAGAGCATCACACCCGCAAACAGCTGGATAAAACCTACGATTTTCAGCACATCATCGGCGAGGACGCTAAAATGCTGGAGATCCTGGAAACCATAGGTCGCGTTGCTTCCACCGATGCTTCCATCCTGATCATGGGCGAAAGCGGCACGGGCAAGGAATTGATTGCCGAGGCTGTTCATCAAAACAGCCTCCGCAAAAACAAACCGTTTGTTAAGGTGAACCTCGGTGGCATTTCTACCTCGTTGTTTGAGAGCGAAATGTTTGGGCATGTGCGCGGGGCGTTTACCGATGCGAGGTTTGACAGGGCGGGCCGCTTTGAGCTGGCGAACAAAGGAACGATTTTTTTGGATGAAATAGGCGACCTGGACGGCGGCAGCCAGGTAAAACTGCTGCGCGTTTTGCAGGATCGCACCTACGAAGTACTGGGCAGTAGCCGCACCAAAACGGTGGACGTGCGCGTGGTTTGCGCCACCAATAAAAGCCTGGACGATATGGTAAGCAGGGGGACGTTCCGCGAAGACCTGTTATACCGCATTAATTTGATCACCATTTACCTGCCGCCGCTGCGGGACAGGCCGAAAGACATCCCCTTGCTCGTTAATTTTTTCATCAGTAATTTAAAGGAAATTTATAACCGGCCTAAATTGTCCGTAGCGCCATCCGCTATAAAATGGCTGCAGCAATTGCCTTTGCCTGGTAACATCAGGCAGTTGAAAAATTTAGTGGAGCGCACCATACTCGTCAGTAAAAACGACGAACTGGAAATAGAAGATTTCCGCTCACAGCTGGAATTGTCGCCTGTAAAGAAGGGTAATATGCAACTGCCCGGCATCGGTACGTTAACTTTGGAAGAAGTGGAGGTGGCCATGATCAAACGGGCAATGGAATATCACCACAACAAGGTATCAAAAGCTGCCGTATCTTTAGGGCTTACCCGGAGCGCCCTGTACAGGCGACTGGAGAAATATCAAATACCTTACGATGAGGCTGAGGACTAAGTACATTTTATTTGTCGTTATCATTCACCTGGTAGCGCTTGTCCTTGCCTGGTTTATTTTCTGCCAAAACAGGATATTCTTTATAATCTCGGAAGTTTTTGTCATCATCTCAATTGCAATTGCCTGGCAGCTGTATGTACAATTGTTGCGGCCCTTAAAAATGCTGATGCAAGGCGCGGAGGCTATTAAAGACCGCGACTTTAACGTAAAATTCCTGTCAACCGGCAAATACGAGATGGATAAATTGATCGGTGTGTATAACCAGATGATGGATGAACTTCGCGCTGAACGCACCCGGCAGGAGCAGCAGCACTTCTTTTTGGAGAAACTCATTTTTACATCGCCCACGGGCATTATCATCCTTGATTATGACGACAATGTACAGGAGATCAACCCTAAAGCCTTGCAGGTGCTCGGGGTAAAAGCCGAAGAAGTATTAAAATACCCTGTTGACAAATTAACACACCCCTTACTGCGGCAAATAAAGCACTTAAGATCGGGTGAGGCGATAGTTGTAAAGCCCGACGGCGTGAGCACCTATAAACTGCAAAAATCGCATTTTATCGACCGCGGTTTTTCGCGGCATTTTGTGATGATTGAAGACCTGACGGTTGAAATATTAGCCGCCGAAAAAAATGTGTATGGCAAAGTGATCAGGCTGATGGCGCACGAAGTGAACAATACCGTCGGCCCGGTAAACTCCATCATGCAATCTGCCTTAAAAACCAACCGACTTTGGGAAAACAATGATGCAAAGGCGGTGAAGGACGCCTTACAGGTGGCCATCGACCGTAACCAAAACCTCAATTTGTTTATGCGGAACTTTGCCGACCTGGTCAAACTTCCCGCACCAAACAGAAGGCCGCTCGATCTGCATCGGCTGGTTATTTCTGTAAACACCCTCATGCAAAGTAAAGCAGGTGAAAGACATATTGAGATCGATATGCAGCTTGCTGATAGTCCGTTTATCATACAGGCCGATGAGCAACAAATGGAGCAAGCGGTAATCAATATTGTTAAAAACGCTATCGAAGCAATCGGGCGCGATGGCTCGATCAGCATGCAAACATCTTTAAAAAATAAAACCCTTGTCGTGTCCGACACTGGTCCAGGTATCGACCCTGCCGATGCCGCCAATCTTTTCTCCCCGTTCTTCAGCACTAAAAAAGACGGACAGGGGATAGGCCTAACGTTCGTCCGCGAGATACTCGTCAATCACGGCTTTGACTTCTCCTTAAAAACTATAACTCAAAAGCAAACGGAATTTACCATAGTGTTTAATTAGCATTTTATTTAGGTTAAGTTTGGGGTAAATGGAAAATTGTTATATAACTTTAGTAAGTTATAAACCCTAATCAAATAAATTATGGAAACAAAATCGCTAACTAAGTATGTTGCTGAGTTACTGGGCACCTTTTGCCTGGTACTTTTTGGATGTGGGGCCGCGGTGATCGCCGGCGCAAATGTTCCGGGCGTGGGCGCCTCCGGTATCGGGCTGTTGGGCATATCACTGGCCTTTGGTGTCAGCGTTGTCGTAATGGCTTACACCATCGGACCCATTTCAGGCTGCCACATTAACCCGGCTATCTCTATTTCGATGATGGCCGCCGGCAAGCTTTCTGTTAAGGACACCATTGGCTATGTAATTTCACAATGCCTCGGCGCTATCGCTGCATCGGGCGTTTTGTACTTGCTGGCTTCTGGTAACAGTGGTTTTTCAATGGGCGAATATGCGCTCGGCGCTAACGGCTGGGGAGCCGACTATCTTGGTAAATTTTCCACTGAGTCAGCGTTTATCGGCGAAGCGGTATTTACCTTTCTTTTCCTGATCGTAATATTTGGTACAACCGCAAAACGCGCAAACCCCGCTTTTGCAGGTTTGGCTATTGGTTTGTCGTTGGTTTTGATCCACCTGGTGCTGATCCCGATCACCGGTACATCTGTAAACCCGGCCCGCAGCCTTGGCCCGGCATTATTTGCAGGGGGTAAAGCACTTTCGCAATTGTGGCTGTTTATAGTGGCGCCAATTGTCGGCGGCCTGGTAGCAGCAGGCTTTTATAAGCTGTTGTTAGATGAAAACGACAAGGTTACCAAAAAGACGGTTGAGGTACATGAAGATATTTCGATCAATCGCCTTTAAGTATAGGTAAAAGCAGAAAGCTTAAAGCGAAAAGCTTCAATGCCCCCGGTTGTGTTTATACTGACCGAGGGCTTTTTATTTTGTAAAAATTGCCACAGAAGCGAAAAAGTGGTGACAATGGTTTGTCAGTGACAAAATATTGTCAGTCGTAAATTATTAATAATCAGTACTGTATCGCTTTGTATCGCACTGTATCGCGTGTATCGATACGATACACTAATTCCGGGAAATCCATTGATTTAAGTCCGCAGATGTTGAGCGTTAGTACATGATAATTATGCCGGATCGTTTTTAGACGGTATTAAGGCAACCATTCCCAAAAACACCTCGTACCTCAATCAGTTCCGGCAATCAACCGAATACCCCACAAAAATTGAGGCAAACTTTAAAAGGTATTTTCGCTATTTTAACCAGCGGTGAAAAGATGACGCTTTACAAGCTTATTCTTTTTGACCTGGTTATCGGCCTGTTGGATATTGTTTTTCTCGGCGCGCTACTGCTCATCGTTAACTTTTATACAAAGGGCAGCGCTTCGCCCAAAGTTTCGTTTTTACCGGTATCGCTGCAAAACCCCAACTCCTTATTGCTCATCGGTTTGTTCTGCCTGCTTTTCTGCCTCAAAAACTGGTTTGGTTTCAGCGGACTAAAGTCACAGCATCATTTCTTTTATGCGGTTGCTTCGCGATTATCCAAACGGAACATGCAATATTATTTTAATAACGATTACGCGCAATATGTCAATGTCGATTCCTCCGTTTTCACGCGGAACATCAGCCAGCAGCCCATTGAATTCAGCAGTTACATCCTCACCAATTTCCAGCAGGTGGTCTCGCAATTGATACTGATCGTTTTTACCGTTTGCGCTATTCTTTTTTATCACCCAACCCTGTTCCTGCTTTTGTTTGTACTGCTAACGCCGCCGGTTATTTTGCTGGCCTGGTTTATTCGCGGCAAATTAAGACGTATACGCGCAGAGATAAAACACACCAGCGAGAAAACGCTGCAACACCTGCACGAATCACTATCAGGATATATCGAGAGCAATATTTACGATAAAAGCAACTTTTTTACCAACCGCTTTCACTTGTACCAGCAGCAATTGGATGACAATATCGCCACCCAGCAAACGCTGCAAAGCCTTCCATCGCGCCTGATCGAGGTTTTTGCTGTTGCAGGCTTTTTTATGCTGATCGCCATCAACAAATTATCGGCAAATGGCCCGGCAGTCGACCTGCTTACTATCGGGATATTTATGGCCGCCGCCTACAAGATCATCCCTGGGATCATCAAAATACTCAACTGTACCGGCCAGATAAAAACCTACCAGTTTGTTATTGACGATCTTTTGATACCCCAGGCTGGTACGCCGGTTTCTTCCGCAGCACCATCTCCAACTCAAATAAAGTCCATCGGGTTTCAGCAGGTGTATTTTAAACATGGCGATCATCAAATATTAAACAACCTCAGCTTTCAATTGCAGCCGGGCGATTTTGTGGGACTATCAGCCCCTTCGGGTAAAGGGAAAACAACCGTCATTAACCTTTTATTGGGTTTTTTGCACCCCGGATGCGGGGCGATCACTTTTAACGGTAGATCCGTTAATAATGAAGCGCTTAAAACTTACCGCAAACGCATCTCGTATGTGAAGCAGCAGTCATTTTTTATTCACGATACGATGCTCAAAAATATCACCCTGGGCGATGGGCCGGTTGACCGGGACAAATTAGATAATATCATCTCCATTTGCGGGCTTGGATCGTTTTTAGAAAAATACCTGGAGGGCCTTGAAAAGGTCATCACCGAAAATGGAAAAAATATAAGCGGCGGCCAGCGCCAAAGGATGATGCTGGCGCGGGCGCTGTATCATGATTTTGACTTCCTTATTTTGGATGAGCCTTTTAGCGAAATAGATGACAAGTCGGAGACGGCCATACTCACTCAATTACAGGGACTTGCCAGGGCCGGAAAAATGATCCTGCTGATCACACACAACAAATCGGGTTTATTGTTTTGTAATAAAATGCTGTCGCTGGATGGAGAATAAACCTGAAACGCTGGTTATTCTTAGCCCCGGCTTCCCCGCAAATGAGGCCGACACCACCTGTATGCCGCCGATGCAGCTTTTTACGAAGGCGCTGAAAGATGTTTGCCCTGGTTTAAATGTTATTGTTATCGCTTTCCAGTATCCGCACATCAGGGGCGAATATGATTGGAACGGTATAAAAGTGATCGCACTGGGAGGCCAAAACCGTGGCAAACTGCATCGTTTGCGTACCTGGCAAAAAGCCTGGACCGTTTTACGCAAATTGAAACGGGAATACAATCTGATGGGCCTGCTGAGTTTTTGGCTGGGCGATTGTGCTTTCGTCGCCAGCTGTTTTGCCAAAAGAAACCGGCTGACTTATTACACCTGGCTTTTAGGCCAGGACGCCAAAGCCGGCAATAAATATGTAAATTGGATAAAGCCTCCGGGTCATACATTGATCGCATTGTCCGATTTCATTGTCAGGGAGTTCAGGCACAATTACGGGATTTGGATAAGCCAGGTGATTCCGGTAGGTATTGATCCCACATTATTTCAAACGGCGCCAGTCAAAAGAGATATTGACTTATTAGGTGCGGGTTCGCTTATTCCCTTAAAACAATACCACTTGTTTGTGGAGGCCGTCGCTTTTCTAAAGAAGTCTTTTCCGGGCATAAAAGCGGTGATTTGCGGCAAGGGGCCGGAAATGGAAAACCTGGAAGCCCTCTCGAAAAAGTTGGACCTGGCAAACAATCTCACTTTTGCCGGCGAACAGCCCCATGCCGAAGTATTGGCGCTGATGCAGCGCTCGAAGGTGTTTTTGCATACCTCAAACTATGAGGGTTATGGAGCAGTGTTGGCCGAGGCGCTTTACGCCGGCGCTCATGTAATGTCTTTTTGTAAACCGATGGATAAGGAATACCGTCATCATCATGTGGTGAAGGATACAAAGGAAATGAATGAAGAAATTGCCAGGATACTCAAAAATACGCGCCGCGGACACGACCCTGTCATGATGTGTACCACCCAGCAGATCGCCAAAAATATGATCAGTTTGTTTGCGGGTTAATCACCCCGCCCCGTATTCCTGCTTATTATATTCCGGAAAAATAAGTAAAATGTATTAGGAATAGTCTCGCTTTTTATTTAGATATTTGATAGAAGATCGACTTAACCATTTGATTTTCAGTTAAAAACTATTCTTAATTCGTAAACTTCACAATTTTCACCATGAAAACTAGCTTAAAAATCAACTTTTTCGTATTGGCAGCCATTGCGCTTGTTGCCGTTGCATGCAAGCCAAAGTCGGGCTCATCAGGTTCCGACGCGGTATCGTCGACCAACTCAACTACAGCGGCTTCGGCCAAAGGAAATTCAGTTATGGATTCATTAAACATAACCGACCCCGACGAAAAGAAAATATGCGCTTTATATGACGACGCCATTACCGACTATTTGGCCAATATAAAAACCCTTACCACTGATACCGGCGCCGCTGCGAAAGCTAAAAGAGATGAACTCGACAAAAAATGGAGGCAAAGAGATTCGACAATAAAACCGCAGATTGAAGCCTGGCAAAGGAAGTTTGCAATGAACCCGGCGGAAGCAATGAAATTTGCTCAGTATTGGGCCTATGAGTCAAAAAGGCTGATGCCTGTTATGTTGGACTATGAAAAGGCGATACTAAAAAATATGCCTGGCGCCAAGTCCACGAACTAAACCAGCGATTCGGCGATAGTGTGGATCTTTTGGGCGATGGCCTCAAAAGACAGGTTTGATTTAAAATATGCCAGCGCCCTGGTTTGCTTTTCCTGCAAACCGGGGTTTTTTGTTTCCAGCAAGGCATCAAGCAAGGCCTGATCGTCCCCAGCCTTATACAACCAGCCGCATCGGCCGTTATCGGTTATCATCCTGAACGAGGGTATATCGGTTACAATTGGGACACAACCGCATGACATCGCTTCGCACAGTGCTGTACCGCTGCCCTCGTAATGCGAACCTGAGATGAAAAAGTCGGCGCTGTTAAACCAGTGAGCCAGTTCGTGATGCTCAACCTTGCCAATAGGAATAATTTTATTGGCGGCGCCTTTGCTTTCAATTAATTGTTTTATCTGCTGCAGCAGGTCATCTGTATGATAGATCATATACAGCCGCGCCCTGGCGTTGATCGCCGTATATTGTATAAACGCATTTACAACGGTAAGCGGGTCTTTATTGTCATTCAGCCTGCCCACCCATAAAAAAACAGGGGCCCCCGAAATGCCCGTTTTTAATCGCGCCGCTTCTTTGTTGATGGTGTAAAACCGCGAGGACACTTCCATCACTTCGTGTATTTTTTTGGGCGAAGAAATGATGCCCTTTGTTACCCATTCAAGCCCCATTTGGTGGGATGCGAACAAATAGGCGCTGGCAAATCGATCGGCTGCCTTTTGGATGTTTTTTTTCCAACCGGAGAACGGCACCTCAGCATGATGGTGAACGATGATCTTGGCCTTACCACGGAGAACGATCCCCAATTGCATCAGTTGCAAAGGATGATGCAGGCCCTGCACCACCACCACGTCGGGCTTTAAAGCGGCGATATAGCGGTTAAGCCGCAGCGACAAATAGGTTTTTTGCTGGTAAAAACGGACAAAATGGTAATCTACGCCGTTATGAAAATAATTCCCCCCGTAATTTATTTGTTTTACGCTGATTACTTCATTCTCGCGGCCCAAACACTCCAGTATACCAACGTATAGGTTGGTTCGCGTTATCCAGCTTTCGGGCGAGTTAAAATCCGGTGAGTAATTGTAGCTGACAAACACGTATTTCATCCCGGTAACTGGTTAATATAAACCTTCAATTGCTTTATAGCTGCCTTTTTTAAACTGCAGAAAACCCACATGATAAAGCGAAGCAGGATCGGGCTTGATTTGTTTTTCATGCACAACTTTGCCGATCATTAGCATATGATAGCCCATTTTTTTATGCTGAATGATCTCGATCTCTTTATACGAACCGGTAAAGTCGGGCACCGGGAAACCGAACCTTTCACTTTCATTTATGCCGAAAGGTAGCTCACTTTTCCCTGTGGGTGATTTACTGGAATGTTTACCGAGTTTGTAAACGGTTTCCAGGTCGACGGCATCCGTATCGCAAACCACCACTTTTTTGGCATCGAGTATTTTGTTTAAAGTGACATTGGTTGTCCTCAGGCCTAAAAGGTATATGTTTTCTTCCTTAATAAATCCCTGGATGTCCATTGGGAAAATATTGTGATAAGTATCATCACTATACGATACGATAATGATCCTTCGCGGGTAGGAGTAAAGCGCACTGATCACCCTGCGGCTATAAAAGGTATTTGCTTTTGAGCGGAGAAAATAGCCGAACAGTGCTAAGCGGTGAAAAAGGCTTAACTGGTAGTTTTTTACCCCTTCAATCTTGTATAAAAACAATTGTCCTTTGGAGGTGGCAATCTTTTCGATAAATGAAACGCTGATCTCGGCATTTAATCCATGACCGGTTTTGAATTGCATTTTTACTTTTTTGGGATCGATGGAGGCGACCTCCTCATTTGAAAGCCATGCCGCCACGCAAAAAGGATCGAGACAGATCATCGCATGATGTTTGGTAACATCAACACTATGGCTGCCGTTTTTCAGGAAAACACTTTCATGCACTTCGCTTTCATGCAGGCGGGTTATGGAAAATGTCCTGATGATCTTATCCTTAAAAAACAGTTTTTTTAGCGGATTCATTGCTCTGTATAACTCAAGTAATTGCGGTTAAAACGCCGGTTGCAGCTTCTTTCGGACTTTCCGACTTTACTGACTTTCGGACTAATTAAAAAGTATCGATATCTGCTGACGTAAATTTTATTTGCTCCAACTGTAAATCCGCCTCCAGGTCCTTAAAGATTACCGGGAAGGAAGGGATTGGCTTGCAAACCGTCAAAAACAGCCGGTGCAGGGTAGTCCCGGGGCTGGTATGAAATTGCAGCTCATTTATCCCAAGGCGGGCCGCCAGTTTGCTCAAGCCCCCAATCGTACACTCAAACTCACCTTCCGTTACCTGCATATCGCCAATTAACAACGCATCGTTTATTTTTATCCATGCCAACGAATTTCCTATCCTGACCACATGGCTTTTGTTGTAAGTTTTATAGCTCAAAAAACCGTGATCGCGGCAAATGCCAATAAAACCATCATTTTGTACCGAATTTGCAATCCCCAATTGTTTCAGACTGATTTTTTCAATTACTTTTTGTCTAATGTCTTCAAACCAGCTTTTTACGAGCGGTAGCTTGCTGATCAACTTTATCCACGTCGATTGCGGCACCGGTATCCTGAAGCAATCCATTCGTTCGGTAGTTTGCCAACCCAGTTTATTTATAAAACCCGACAATGAATTTTGATTTGGAAAACCGAAAACCAGGCGAATGCCAAGGCTGCGGCACAGGTCAAAGGTGCGTGAGGCCAGTTCAACAAACAAGCCCTTAAACCGGTGATCGGGATGTGTCATTGTATCTGCCGACTGCGCAACCAGCACGCTGTCTTCGTTAGTGCCTATAAAACAGGGAATAACGGCATAAAAAGCAATCGGCAAGCCGTTTTTGTGGTAAGCCATAAAGCCCACATGTTTTACGCCCGCAAATGCGGTATCATATTTTGCCGCAAAAAAACCGGGCCGCAGTTTTACACCGTAAACAGCGGCATGCAGTTTTTCGGCATCGGCGATATTTTCATCGTTCAGCCGCATTACTTTGTACTCCAATGCCTGCTCAGTGCTGTTCATATTTGCGCTTTATGGTTGCATACATTTGGTTATGGGTGGAGATAAACGGGTTTACCGTGAACCGCTCCAGCATGGCCATGTCATTAGCATCACCGGCGAATTTAAAATCCATGGCCAGCAACTGCTTGTAACCTGCCCCCTTTGCCGCTTCGACAACATCGGGTGAGTAGGATCCGTAAGGAAATGCGAAGCTATTTATTTTTTTCCGGGTGACACTTTCCAGGTATTGTTTCGAGAGGATCAGCTCTTCGGCGGTATCGCTTATCTTTATCCTGGCAAGATCGTTATGGTAATATCCATGCGATCCAATGGTGACAAAGGGAGACACTGCTAACTTCCGGATCTCTTTTGGTGTCATCTGCAGCCAGTAGTCTGTACTAACCTGGTTTATTTTAACAAATGCCTGCGGATAAAGCGCCCTCATCATTTCGGCTTTCTCTGCAAAGCCGGCACTGCGAAGTTTTTCATTCAGGCTAACTCCGTCAGCAACACAAATGTATTGGTTAACCTGGTTTTTAGCGTACGATTTCCGTTTGTAGACCAGGTTTTCGGGGCCGTATTTACTTGCGATGCCTAAAAAATCATTCCATAAAATATCATAACCGGCTGCCCGGATAGCCGTAATAAAAAAAGTTGCCGGCAGTTGGTATTTCTCCAGCAGCGGCAACACGTACTTGTAATTATTTGCAAAACCATCGTCAAAGGTGAGGCAAATGTTAAACCGCTCATTGCTGAATTTTTGCGCATAATAATCATCCAGCGAAATCACATTAAAATATTTTTTATAGAATTTGAGGTGATCTTCAAACCTGTCTTTTGTCAGAAAAATTGGATTAAAGCGGGTTGGGTCCTCTTTGCAAAGCCCGTGATAGATGAGGATACGGCACCCGCGCGCCGAACGGTAAAAACGATGATACAGCCCCAGCGCATAACCCATTTGGCGAAGCAAGTATTTGCTTTCGCGATAAATTTTACGGCCTATTTTTTCGGTGAGGCTCATCGGTCAGGCAGCATTGGTTATGGTTACAGGAAAACACGCTTCGGGGTAGTATTCCAATATCTGCTCCATCAGGCTGGGCAGGTTACCCTGGATATATTTACACACGCCGTTGATATAAATTTTGCTGAAATTATCCGGGTTGACAGCTGCTAATCGGTTGTCCAGCGTCGCATCAAACAAGCGGATATTACCCTTATGAATAATCAGGAGCAGATCTTCCGGTCGCAGCGCAAAAAAAGCGTCAAAATCACGCATGCCCTTTTTGCTTTTGGCCACAACAATATCAGCATCTTTGCCTTGTTCGATCGAGCCGGTGTTTAATCCCAAAACATTTGCGGCATTTTTGTTTAAAGTATAATACAGGACCCCGTCATCCAGCAGCCTGGTTTGCCTGGCCAGGCGCAGGTGTTCCCAAATATCCCAGCCGCCCGTCAGCGTGGAATCCGTTCCGAACAGGATTTTAGTGTGTTTTTTCAACAGGCCCACCGACGCAGTTTTATTCAGCAAAAAATAGTTGGACTCGGGGCACCATACCAGCGCCTTAAATTTTTCGGCCTGCTTTTCTGACATTGCTACCCCATGAACGCCAATTAACGGCCGCTCAAACAAATTCCAGCGGGTTAATTGATCGATCTCGTTGAACGACCGCCAGTCGTCTCCTTCGCCAACGTGTATGCCTACCGGAAGCCGGGTATTAAAAGGATTGTTTAATTTGAATCGCCAGGCACTTTCAAACCCTACTGAGTGCAGCGTTTGCATGTCCTCGCAAATGGTGATCAGCTCATCCTTTAAACCGGAAGGCTCGCCGTGGTTGATAACTGTAGTAACGCCGCAGAGCAGGTTTTTAAACACGCCCCACTCGTACCGCAAAATTGCCGGCACTTTTAATACAGCGGCTATTTCATCTTTATAAGTTTTGTGAATGTGCCGGCCCCACTCCATGTAATTGCTGTAAGTGCGATGACCCAAACGGGGATAAAGGTTAAAGTCGAGATGATCATGTGAATTGATCAGCCCCGGAAATACCAGTGCATTCTCCAAATTCAGGATGAGCGCATCGGCAGTATCAACAATAGGGGAGGGTGAAACCGACGTTATTTTATCGGCACCTATCCTGATACTCACAGGATCATCCGTTCCGGCCATTGTCAGGTTATTCAGGATCATCAGCCCCTCCTGAAATGTATCCCGTAAATAACAGGGAAACCTTTAAACTTTTCGTAAACATGGTTTGCATTTTGGGCCGAATAATAGTGCGCAACGGTTTCGTCAACCTTTTTTTCTTCCTCGCTCACCACCACGAAACCATTGCGCATCAATATCAATTTGATCAGGCTCAAGGGGTGGACAAAATTCCGGACGGCTACCTGCTTATTTCCATGCGTAAACGTTCTTTTACCACCAAAAGCCAAAGCATCCGGATGAAAGTCGGTGATCAGGATATCCGCCTTAAATCGCAGTATCCGGCACCAGGCTTCAAGGGCCTCTTCGATGTCTTCTATATGTGCCACGGTTAGCGTTGATATGATCAGGTCGAAAGTGCCATCATCAACCGCCGTAAACCGGTTATCGGTTATGGTGTTGGTCTCCGCCTGCGAAAATTTGGCCTTAAGCTTAGCCAACATCCCCGGCGAAACATCGAAACCCGTTAAGCCTGCCGGATTTTTGCCTGTTAACTTAGGCCAGTGCCGGCCGGTACCGCAGCCAATATCGGCTACATTTTTATCAGCCAGGTCGATAAAAAAAAGAAAATAGGAAACAAGTATTTCGTCCAGGTCGAGCATCAGGTTGCCTGGCTGAGCATCGTAGCTGTTTGCCCACAGGTCATAAGCTTCAACCACATCATGCTCTTTTACTGTTGACGCAAAAACGTGCCGGCCAATATATTTTTTAAGGGACTGGATCAAGGTTTTAATCAATTAATTAATGGTACCATGCAATGAGCGCTGCTCTATGTGAATTACGGGCAGCAGGATTTAAAGGTTGCCAGCAGATATATTTAAACCCGCTGGCAACCCTTCTATTTTGGCGGGCGTATTTGCTACAGTTAGAGTTTGAAAAGTTAATTGGGTTTGTTGTTTTTATTGTGTCCCCGTTAAAAGTGGGTGAAAAAATACCGGCGGGTTTCGGCCTGCCGGTATAACGGGGACATCAAAGGCTAAAATACCCCTTGTTTGATAAAATGAATAAGATAATCCTGTTCAACCCCAAAAGCGCCGAAGGGAAATACCGTATTCCTAATTCCATATTAAGTATTGCTGCATCTGTTGAGGGCCGTTACGATTGGACGATTGTAGACGGAAACCGCGACCCTGACCCGCTGCAGGTGATGGAGGACTACTTAAACACCGGCGAATACAAATACAT
>Ga0206954_1094_pt1 | contig 25051 bp, 25 predicted proteins | sample Alteio_BWOrgHeat_37_FD_153250 | JGI IMG/M metagenome (GOLD analysis project Ga0206954, IMG submission 153250) | Enriched cells from forest soil in Barre Woods Harvard Forest LTER site, Petersham, Massachusetts, United States -... | ecosystem: Environmental > Terrestrial > Soil > Temperate forest >...
TATCCCTCAACTGGAACAACTCATTAAAAAACCGTTTGAGAAAGAAAATGAATTACAACAGATCAAATCCGAACTATCAAGACTGGAGCATGAGATCACGGTAAAAATCCAGGCAAAACAAATGCAGGCACAGGATGGTGAGATCACCGAAACCAAAGTTGTTGAAATGGTAACCAGTGAAGAACTGCCCAAACAGAAACAAAGTTTAAGACGTGCAAGAGGCATGAGAATATAAATCAATAACATGGCAAACAGTGTATATACCATCAATAAAGGAGTGAACAGGCCAGCAGAATTTAAGGGTTTGAAAGCACAGTATATCTGGTGGCTTGGCGGTGGATTGGTCTTGTTGCTCGTGTTATTTGCGGTTCTCTATCTCTGCGGCATCAATACCTATGTGTGCCTTGTCATCATCATTTTAGGCGCAGTTGTTTTGTTCACGAAAGTGTATGGCATGAGTAGCAAGTATGGACAATATGGCTTATTAAAAAAAGCTGCGAAAAAAGCCTTGCCGGATTATATCAAATGCAAAACAAGGAAATGGTTGCAATAGAAAACATATTACCCATTTACAAAGTAGAACAGGATTGCATTCTCTCCAAACAAGGTGATATCACCATAGGTTTTGAATTGCAGTTACCCGAACTCTTTACCTTATCTGGAGAGGAATACGAGGCTTTTCACCAGGCATGGATCAAAGCCATTAAGATATTGCCAAAGCATAGTGTGTTTCATAAACAGGATTGGTTTATCAAAGAAGGATACCATGCAGATTTTCTAAAAGAGGATAATAGTTTTCTCTCGAGGGCCAGCGAGCGTTTCTTTAATGAACGCCCTTTCTTGCACCATCGCTGTTTTATCCTGCTCACCAAAAAACCAAAAGCAAGAAGGCAAAGCAGTTCTCTATTCTCAACACTCATCCGAAAGAATTTAGTTCCCACCGAAAGCAGGAATGAACAATTCGTACAGGATTTTTTAGACTGTATCGGGCAGTTCCAAAGGATATTATCCGACAGCGGGTTCGTACAAATGAAAAAACTCAACAACGAAACGCTGATCTCTTTGATCGAACGGTATTGCTTTTTGGACAACCAACTGATCAAAGACATTCATATCAAAAATGAATTGCGAATTGGCGATAACCATTGCCAGCTTTATACTTTATCGGATGTAAATGATCTGCCAGCGGTTTGCGGTTCACGTATTAACTATGACAAATACAGCACCGACAAAACAAAATTTTCTGTCGGCTTTGCTTCTCCACTCGGCTTACTGCTTCCCTGCAATCATATTTACAATCAGTACATTTTTATTGATGATTCGGCTAAAACGATGAAGCAACTCGAAGGCAAGAAACTGCGATTGCAATCGCTCTCTGCCTATAGCCGAGAAAATGCCATCAGCCGTGATGCTGTTAATGATTTTTTGAATGAAGCGATTGCTACGCAAAAACAACCCATCAAAGCACACTATAATTTATTGGCATGGGCAGATGATAAAGAAGAACTCAAAGACATCAGGAATTTGGTTTCTTCTTCTTTGGCTCAAATGGATGCGGCGCCCAAACAGGAAACAGACGGGGCACCGCAAATTTGGTGGGCGGGGCTTCCCGGTAACGAAGCTGATTTCCCTATGAATGACAGTTTCGATACGTTTATTGAACAGGCCGCTTGCTTTCTCAACCTCGAAACCAATTACCGTAATTCTTTATCAGCAGTGGGCATTCGTTTGGGTGACCGTTTAACCGGGATGCCGGTGCATGTTGACATATCTGATGAACCCATGCAACGTGGCATCATCACCAACCGTAATAAATTTATTCTTGGCCCTTCCGGCAGTGGCAAATCTTTTTTCACCAACCACATGGTGAGGTCTTATTATGAACAGGGAACCCATGTTGTGCTGGTAGATGTAGGGCATAGCTATAAAGGATTGTGTGATCTGGTGAAAGGTTACTACTTCACCTATTCAGAAACCAAACCCATTACTTTCAATCCCTTCTATATCGGTGAAGGCGACCTACTGGACACCGAAAAGAAAGAAAGCATTAAGACTTTACTGCTTGCCCTCTGGAAAAAAGATGATGAAAGTTTTACGAGAAGCGAGTACGTGGCTTTATCAAACGCCTTACAACTTTATTACGATACCAATAAAGCATTTCCCTGTTTTGATTCATTTTACGAGTTCCTGCAATCTGATTTTTTAGAAGTATTAAAAGCAGACAAGGTAAAAGACAAAGACTTTGATGTCAGCAATTTTCTTTATGTCTTGCGCCCTTACTATAAAGGTGGAGAATTTGATTATCTCTTAAATGCCAAAGAAAATCTTGATCTATTGCAGCAACGATTTATTGTATTTGAGTTAGACAATATCAAAGACCATCCCATTTTATTTCCTGTTGTCACCATCATTATCATGGAAGTATTTATTTCAAAGATGCGCAAGCTAAAAGGCATCCGCAAAATGATACTCATTGAAGAAGCCTGGAAAGCCATTGCAAGGGAAGGAATGGCCGAATACATCAAGTACCTGTTCAAGACAGTGCGGAAGTTTTTTGGAGAAGCCATTGTGGTTACACAGGAATTAGAAGATATTATTTCATCTCCCGTAGTAAAGCAGGCCATCATCAATAATAGCGATTGCAAAATATTATTGGATCAAAGCAAGTACCAAAACAAATTTGACGCAGTGCAGGAACTGTTGGGGTTGACCGATAAAGAAAAAGCGCAGATACTCTCCATCAACAAAGCAAATGATCCTTCGAGGAAATACAAAGAAGTATTTATCTCCCTCGCCGGTGTATTGAGCAAGGTTTATCGCACAGAAGTATCTCCACAGGAATACCTGGCTTATACCACGGAGGAAAAAGAAAAGATGAAAGTACAGGAGATGGCAATAAAGACAGGCAGTATTGAAAAAGCTATTCACCAGTTAACACATGAATCATGAAAACAATCATTGCCATTATTGTGATTGCTTTTGTAATCATCGGTTGCAAAAGAGCCATACCGAAAAGAAAAACGGTAGAGGACAAAGTGATTGACCTCTACTTAAAAATTGTTTGCGGGGATGGTAAACCTGCTGATACAACAAAACCTAAAAAGATTAACCATGATACGGCTGTTCAAAAAAGTCATTGAAACACTCCTGCTTGTTTTTCTCTGTGGTGGATGCCATGAGCATGGTTCTATCAACAGTGATGATCTTCCGGGCATCTATGCCAGCCATTATGATGGCGAGTATAGTAAGGGGGAAGACACATTACTTGTTAGTGCTGTTAATGATGACACCTATGCCATTGAAAGAAGATCTTCCTTCCAGCGCATCCGTGACGAGATCATGCAACCAGTTCAAACCAATATCGTTCATTGGACAACCGTGTATAATGAAGCGGACAAGGCTTTGCATGAGCAAAGACAGGGTATTATCCTGTATGCGAGTGATACTGCTCTTATCTGGGGAAACCATAGTTATCATAAAATCAAATAGAATGAAAAAGTCAATATTGATAATATGTATCGTTTGTGGGCTTACAGTGATGCCAACCAAACGTTCTGATGCGCAGGTACTGGAGCTTATCAAAGCGGCCATTACAAAAGTGATCAAAGCATTGGACTTACAGGTGCAGCGCTTGCAAACGCAAACCATCTGGCTGCAGAACGCACAGAAGGTAGTGGAGAATACCATGAGCCAGTTAAAACTCGGCGACATCACTTCCTGGGTGCAAAAACAGAAAGACCTCTACAGCGATTACTACCAGGAACTCTGGAAAGTAAAATCAATCATCACCTATTATAAAGAGGTAACGGATATTATTAATAAACAGGTACAGTTAGTCAATTCTTATAAGCAGTATAACAATTTATTTAAGCAGGACAAGCATTTCACCGCGCAGGAACTGAATTATATGGGGCAGGTCTATACCGGCATCATTGAAGAGAGTGTCAAGAATTTAGACCAGCTCTATCTCGTTATCAATTCTTTTTCAACACAGATGAGCGATGCGGAAAGGATGGCTTTGATCAAAAGTGCTTCTACCCGCATCGAACAAAATTATACCGACTTACAAACTTTTAATAACGATAATATCCGTATCAGCCTGCAAAGGGCGAAAGAACAAAACGATGTGGATGTTGTCAGGAAATTATACGGGTTACAATGAAAACAATACTATCAATAATCATCTGCCTCTCCACCTGTGTTGCCAACGCGCAAACCTGGGATGAATGGATGAATCAAAAGGCAACGCAGAAAAAATATTTATTGCAACAGATCGCTGCTTTTGAAGAACACCTGCAGGATATACGTAAAGGATATGCAGTCGTAAGTAGTGGCATTCAAACGGTAAAGGATATTACGAATGGTGAGTTCAACCTGCACAACCTGTTCTTTTCATCACTCGGAACTGTCAATCCGAAAATAAAGAACATTGCTGAAGTAGCAGATATTATTGCGATGCAACTTTCGATTGTAAAAACATTCCGCAATGCTATTTCTAACAATACTATAAGTTCTGCGGATGAAGTGGCTTATATAGGCCGCGTATATAATACGATCACTTCCGCCTGTTTACAGGACATTGATATGCTGTTGGCTGTATTGACTGACAGGGTAATGCAATTAAGAGATGAAGAAAGAATTAACCGCATCATGGCTATCCATGCGTCCATGCAGGACAAATACGATTTCACCAAAGCATTTACCAATAGCTCGCTTTTGTTGAACGGGCAAAGACAACAGGAAGCAAATGAGATTTCCTCCCTGAAACAATTATACCAGTTAAAGTAAAAAAGATGGACGAAGAAGATATTATTATTCAACACCTGCAAGAACACAAAGAATGCTTTGATCGCTTCAGCTTCGATAACAATATGCGTTACCTGCTTAAAAAAGGATATAATCATGACGAGGCAAAAGATATGATCTTATGTCATTGTGAACTTTCTGCATTGACATTCCAGGAGCGCATTCATAACGAAGGGTATTTAAAAATTAACCTTAGTGAATTGATAGCAAAAGATTTAAGGCAGGAGATGAAACAAGAACAACAAAAACAACTGCATCGCCATTTGAGAAGAAGACACCGGCTGAACTGAAAAATGATAAAACTATTTCTATGAAAAAATATATCATCCTATTGATTTTGTGTGGCGGTTTAAAACAGGCTTCTGCCCAGGCAGAAGAATTGCAGCAACTGGCCCTCGATATACAAAAGTTATCTCAACTCAAAAGTATCCTGAGTGAATTGTATAAAGGTTATACCGTCGTGAGCACAGGATATGAGAACGTGAAGAATATCGCACAGGGTAATTTCAGCCTGCATAAAGTTTTCCTCGATGGTTTGCTCGCGGTAAGCCCTGTGGTAAGGCAATATAAAAAAGCGGCTGATATTATCAGCTTCCAGTTGCAACTGGTAAAGGAATACAAAAATGCCAACAGCCGTTTTAAAACATCGGGTTTGTTCAATAGCAGCGAACTGGATTATGTTTCCAATGTGTATTCCAACCTCTTTAACCAAAGCCTGAAAAATCTCGATGAACTGGCAATGGTCTTATCTGATGGGCAATTACGCATGAGCGATGCTGAACGATTAAAATCCATAGACCGGATCTATTCAGATATGGAAGACAAGCTGACTTTTTTACGGCAATTCAATAACTCTACTTCGATGCTGGCTTTACAAAAAGCAAAAGAGCATAATGATGCGGCCACTACGGGCGCGCTCTATGGTATAAAATAATTTTTGAGACAGAACAAATTAGTGAAGTATGAAAATGTGTGTAAGGATTTTAACTGCTGTAGCAGTGGGTGTTTTGTTTCCTCTATTATCCCAGGCGCAATCAGGTGGATTAGCCGGTGAGATCAGTAGCCTGCATACGGTGCTCGACCAATTGTATAATGAGATGCTGCCACTTTGCAGCAGCCTGATCGGTGTAGGCCGTGGTATTGCAGGCTTTGCGGCGACCTGGTATATCGGTTCAAGATTTTGGCGGCATATTGCCCATGCAGAACCCATAGACTTTTATCCTTTGCTGCGACCCTTTGCATTAGGGTTGGCAGTATTGCTATTCCCGACCGTGATCGGTGTGATCAATGGCGTGATGCAGCCGGTAGTAACAGCTACGAATGGAATGGTGCAGGATTCAGATAAAGCCATCACTGTACTCCTGCAACAAAAAGAAGATGCGATTAAAAAAACTGATACCTGGCAGATGTATGTGGGTGAAACCGGAAGCGGTGATCGTGATAAATGGTATAAGTACACACATGATAATGAGGACCCCTCACAGGAAGGATGGATTGCAGGCATTGGAAATGATATCAAGTTTGCGATGGCGAAAGCCAGCTATAATTTTCGCAATGCGATCAAGCAATGGATGAGTGAAGTGCTGCACATTCTCTATGAAGCTGCGGCACTTTGCATTAATACCATCCGTACTTTTTATTTGATCGTATTGGCGATACTCGGCCCCCTGGTTTTTGGTTTAGCCGTGTTTGATGGACTACAACATACCCTTACTGTATGGATCGCGCGTTACATCAATATCTTTTTGTGGTTGCCTGTGGCAAACATATTCGGCAGCATTATCGGTAAGATACAGGAACAAATGTTGAAGCTGGATATTGCACAGGTGCAACAAACCGGTGATACGTTTTTTAGTTCGACTGATGTTGCTTACCTGATATTCATGATCATTGGTATTGTTGGTTATTTCACTGTACCCAGTGTTGCCAATTATATCGTTCATGCAGGTGGAGGTAATACACTTCTCTATAAAACTACCAGCCTTTTTTCTTCTTCCTCCAAATCAGCTATGAATGCTGGGACGGGTATGGTGAGAGATGTGTTCGGCAACCAGAAAGAAAATGCCAGCTATGGTATGGCATCCAATAGCATGACCGAAGGTTATTTCAAAGATAAAGTATCCGGTAAAACTGAAAAATGATTCATCATGTTTAAGCAATTACAAAATATTGATACAGCATTCAAATATGTCCGTGGCTTTACCATCATGGTAATCGCAGCCTGTTTATTGTTATGCTCATTTGTCTGTTACAAAAGTTATCGCGCGGTACAGGAAGCGCAGGCGCGTATTTACATACTGGCTAATGGTAAAGCTATTGAAGCATTTGCATCTGACAGGAAGGAAAACATACCAGTAGAAGCAAGGGATCATGTAAAAATGTTCCACCAGTATTTCTTTACGCTTGATCCTGATGACAAGGTGATACAGGCTAATGTGACAAAAGCCTTGTACCTCGCTGATGCCAGCGCGAAACATGAATATGATAACTTAAAAGAGAGCGGTTATTATGCCAGCCTTATCGCAGGTAATATCAGCCAGGAGATCACAGTAGACAGTACAGCTATTAACCTGGAACAATATCCTTTTTACTTCAGGTGCTATGCCACGCAGAAAATGATCCGTACTACCAGTATCGTTACGCGCAGCCTCATCACCGAAGGTTACTTACGCAATGTGTCCCGCTCCGATAATAACCCGCATGGCTTCCTGATAGAAAGGTGGGCTACCATAGATAACAAAGATCTCAAAACACAAAACCGTTGATATGAAAGGATGGAAAACATACTTGCGTAAAAGAATAGCAACGGTTGCACATTGTATCGCTGACCGGTTACAACAAAAAACAGAAACCTATTCTGTGAAGACAAAAAAATATTTGCTGGTCATCTTCTGTATGCTGTTTGCAGGCAGTAGTGTATTGGTAATAGTAAATGCCTTTCGTGCAAAGCAACATCATATCATTAGAGTAGAGGCGATTCCTTCTCCGAATATCATCCACGATCAACCAAAGCCCGATGCTATTATTACCAAACAGGAATGGGAAAAGATAGAACGGTATAAAACAATAATCCTCTCGCTTCCTAAAATAACGTATGACAGTTTGATGCGAGTCCGTCCGCACCTGATGGACAGCATCCGGCTTTTTGAAAACCTGTATTCTTCATCTATTAAATAATAATTGTATGGTTAGTGAAAACGAAAATCCAAAAACAAAAATGAAAGCCAGGTTCCTGTTGTTCCTGCCGCTTCTCATTTATCCCTTCCTGACATTATTCCTGTGGTCCATGGGAATATTCAAACCGGATAAAGCATTAGCAACAACAGCTGGCAAAAAAGGCTTTAATACCACTGTACCCGGCGCTGTGTTAAAAGATGACCGATCCTTGGATAAGATGGGCTTTTATGCGCAGGCAGACCGCGACTCCATTAAGCTCAAGGAACGTGTAGCCAATGATCCTTTTTACAAGGATATTCAAAACCCTGATAACACTGCAGGGCAAAACAGTATTGGTACTGCATTGGAAACAAAAGTGTTTCACCCCTCGCCTGCGGCTTCTTACAAAGACCCCAATGAACAAAAGGTATATGAGCGTATTGCCAAGTTGCAGGAAGTGATGAGTGCGCCAACATCACCCACTGTTGCCACTAATACAACTGCTGCTTCCACTCCTGCTGTAAAACCAGAAGATAATGAAGGGATCAACCGGCTGGAAAACATGATGCAACGAATGGGGCAGGATAAAGAAACTGATCCGCAGATGCAGCAGCTAAACAGCATGATGGATAAGATACTCGACATGCAACACCCTGAACGTGTGAATGAAAGAATCAAACAACAATCGCTGGCACATAAACAACAGGTGTTTACAATGGAAGCTGCCGTAAAGCCTGAAAATATTTCATTGCTCGGGCGTGATAGCATCAAAACAAAAAAAAGAGAAAATGGATTTTATGGTTTAGAAGATGCACCAATGACCAATGGTATTGAGCAACATGCTATTGAAGCCATCGTACAGGAAACGCAAACCATCGTAGCAGGTGCCACTGTCAAGCTTCGTCTTGCCGATGATATTTATATCGGTGGTGTACATATTCCTAAAAACAGTTTTGTATATGGAACAGCCTCGCTTAGTGGTGAACGATTACAGATCACCGTTCCTTCTATACAATACAATAATCATTTATTACCAGTATCACTCGCTGTCTATGATATGGATGGGTTAAATGGGATATACATTCCCGGTTCCATTAACCGCGATGTATCGAAAGAATCTGCTGACCAGGCGATCACCGGCATGGGTATGACAACACTTGACCCTTCTTTGGCAGCACAAGCCACCACCGCAGGTATACAGGCTGCTAAAAGTTTGTTGAGTAAAAAAGTAAAGCTCATCAAAGTCACTTTGAAAGCAGGTTATAAAGTTTTGCTCAAAGACAACAACGAACAACATTAATCAACTATTCAATCTAATCGTATGAAATGGATCATCGTTCTCTTACTAAATGTATTTTTTGTTTGCGCAGATGCACAAACAGCTTTTGATAAAGCATCTTTTATCGAACCTTATGAATTAAGTATCACGGTAACAAAAACCACGAACCTGGTATTTCCTGCTTCCATCACTTCCATTGATCGGGGAAGCGCATCTATGCTGGTGCAAAAAGCAAAAGGCGTAGAAAATATTTTACAGGTAAAAGCAGATTCCAAAGATTTTACAGAAACCAATTTGACAGTCATCACCAGTGATGGAAAACTGTATTCCTTCCTGGTGAATTATTCGGACTCACCGGCTTATCTCAATATTAATTTAGGTATGCACAACGCAGCGCCTGAAAACGTGCTGGAAAAATATTGTGTCACTGCAACGCACAGCAAGAACAATTTGCATACGCTCGAAGATGAGAATGGAAAGGTGAATATGGATATTAATAGCTTTTATATCGCAGATAACTCGCTGCTTTGCAAACTTCATTTGGAGAACCGTTCACAGATAAGTTACGATATAGAACAGCTTCGGTTTTATATCCGCGATAAAAAACAAGGCAAACGTACCGCTTCGCAGGAAACAGAATTGCACCCCTTATATGTACATGGCGATATAACATCCGTAAAAGGAAAATCTGCCGAACAGTTGGTCATCGCCCTTCCCAAGTTTACGATACCTGATGGCAAATACCTCTATGTGGAAGTATTGGAAAAAAATGGAGGCAGGCACCTTTCCATCAGGGTAAAAAACAGGAAACTGATCAAAGCAAAAACCATCGTGGAAGAAAATAGTTGAGAAGTGTCAGAACAATTTTATCCCATATCGGATGAAGTGCTTGATTCGGTTCGGGCTGCCTTATCAAAAGCAGAGCACTGGATGGTCTATAATAATTCTCTCTATTTCATAGAAAAGGAAGATGTCTATTTTTTTAATAACGAGGATGAGGCTTGCAGGTTTGTTATTGATAACGTTAGCGACCGCGATAATTTTCATGTCATTCATATTACATCGGTAGCAGATGTATTAAAACGAATTCCTTACGGGCAGGAATTGCATGAACAAATCACTAAGTATATACCCATAGAAAAAAATGATCCGGACAGGAACCCGCTCTATGATAAAGATGGTAATGCTTTCACGGATGAGCTGATTGACCATTGGGAACAACAACAATTAATAAACAATAAAACAAATGTTATGAACGAAGAAAATTTCGAGTACCTGAGTAAGCAACTCAAGTACACCGGCTTCCCTGAAGAAATGACTGCCGTGCTGCAAAGACACATGGAGCAGGATCAACCGGAATTTAAAATGGGGTTGAGTTCGAAGTTCGGTGAAGACAATGTAGAATCCACTTTGCATTTCAGCCAGTCTATTGAAACAGGCCGCTATTTCTTTAACCGCTATGAAATGAGCATTCCCAAAGAAGGCGAGGGACAGGCACATGCACAAACTTTTTACATTGATCAAAAAGGCGGCAACATTACTTTAAAAGAAGGCTATAACCTGTTAAATGGCCGTAGCGTGTTCAAAGAGTTGCACAACAAAGAAGGCGAGAAATACAATGCCTGGGTACAGCTTGATTTTAAGAACACCGACAAATACGGCAATTTCAAGCTGCATAAGTATAACGAGAATTATGGTTATGATCTCGCTGATAAATTAAGCCAGCACAACATCAAAGAACTGCTCGACCCCAAACAAAAAGAGCGGTTGATGGAATCATTGGAACGCGGCAACAGGCAAACCATTACTTATACCATTGGCGACAAAGAACACAAATTGTCTATAGAAGCCGTGCCACAATTTCATAGCCTGAACTTTTATGATAACAAGCAAAAGCCGGTGAACATTCAAAAGTTGCTAAACCCTGAACAGGAAAAAAAAACAGTGAAGCAAACTAACAGGCAAAGACAGGGACAACATGTATCGTAACTGATGGAAAAAGTGAATGAATTTTTGAACGCAGCGTCTGAAGATGCCAAGCTCACTCCGGCACACATCAGCCTCTATATGGCACTTGTGTTTTGCTGGCAGAAAAGCGGGCATCTTCATCCTGTGTCTGTCAATCGCGATGAAGTGATGCGGCTTGCAAAAATTTCCGGTCGCACAACTTACCAAAAATGTATCCAAGAATTACAAGCATACGGCTACATTAAATACATCCCCTCTTTCAATCACTTCTTAGGCAGCCTGGTATATTTTGCTGACACGATAGGAAAATGAATTAGTAAAGTGAAAACGATCAAGTGATGGATTGGCCAAATCAAAATAGAAATTCTTCCACACCCATGCTCTTTCCCGTTGAACCGAATATCTTTTGGGAACAGATCAGACAGATCATTCATGAAGAGTTAAGTGAAATGGAAAAAGGCAGGGATACAAAACCTGTAGCATCGTTGCACAGCGAGTTCACTTATAAACCCATGTACCGGGTAAAAGAAGTTTGCTCATTGTTCCAGATCACAAAACCAACTTTATATGATTGGATCAAGAAAGGAAAATTGAAACCGATACATGTAAGTTCCCGGCCTTATTTTTTGCTAAAGGATATTCAAGAACTGCTACAACGAAAATAATTAAGCGATCGAGGTAATTTGATTTTGCCATCTCGATTTGGCTTTTCCCTTACTTATTTATAAGGCAATATTTTTTTCTATTTCAACCGATTTAAAATTTTCAAGATTGCTTGCCAAACGCTTCTTGGTTGCATTATCAAAACTTGCCAGGTAATTCTCTGTTGTTGTTAATGATTGATGTCCTAATGCTTCCTGGATATACCTCGTAGAGACACCGGAATTCTTCATCACCGTAGAGAAAGTATGACGCGCAACGTAGGTAGTGATCTTTTTGGTAATGCCTAATTCTTTTTGCATGTGCTTCGTCCATTCATTAATCATGTGAATGAACAATTTTCGGTCTTCGTGTTGTTGGTATAAGCTGGAATTAAGATCAAGCACCGGGAAAATGAGGTTGTTCGGTGCTTTATTCGTATTACCCCACCTATCCATTGTACGGTACATATCTTCTGTAATAAAAACAGAAATCAATACAGGGTTATCCCGGTTTGCTCTTTCTGTTTTGGCTCGTTCAAAAACAATAAACCCTTCATGGATGTCTTTGAACTTTAAATACAAAATATCCTTGAAGTTGATGCCATTGCCAAAATAGCTGAATAACCACATGTCCTTTGCCCGTTGTTCTGTCGGGTTGTGGAGATCACATTGGTAATTATATATCTTCAGTAATTCTTCATGAGTCAAAGCTTTTTTAATGCCTTTACCAGTGGGGACACGGTACTTGCGGCGACCAAACGGGTATTGCTTGGGTGTAACGATATCCTGGGAAATAGCTTCATTAAAAACCGCTCTCATGCTGCGGGTATAAATGCCAATTGCTGTTCTTGACATTCCTCTTCCGCTCTGGTAGTTTTCATACTGCATTAGATAAGAGACTGTCACTTGCTCTAATAAGACATTCCCCTTAAACTTATCAAATGAACGGTAAGCAGTATAATAGCTTTCAGCAGAACCGATACGGCCTTCCAGCATTAATTTTTTGATGATGCACTGAAATACATTTCCAATAGTCCCTTCATCAAATCTCTGTGAAAGAATTTTATACCGTTTAATGGCATCTGCCGGCAGCTCTTCAGAGCGCAGCATTTCCGGTAGTTCAGCAGAATATTTCATTGACTGCTTTTTTACCAGCAATGGATAATGCTGTACGAACTTGCGTTCAAAATCAATAAAACTAAACGGTCGGTTCTCTTTGATCGCTTCTTCCGCTTGTTTTTTCAGTTCTTTTAATTGATCGCGAACTTGGCGCAATCCTTCGCTGATGTTTTTGGCTTCTAACTTTTCAAAGTCTTTTTCATTCAGATCAACTTTGGTAGGATAGAGCTCAGTTTTATTCTGAGTGTACACACGCAATTTGACCGGATAGGTCTTCGTTTTTTTCATTCTCCGTGTGTCGAGAAAGATGGAGGCTGTTACCAACATACACTGAATTTTAATCGTTTCACAATACAGTCCTCTACTTAGAAATTTGCATAAAATTTGCACAAATCTGAGAGTAAAACACGGTAAAAACCGGTTTTGAACTCATTATGAAATTAGGCAAAAACACTTGTAACTACCTAATATTCAGCATATTCGGTAAGATGTGGTAATGTGTGGTAAGATGCAATAAACCCTTTTTTTGCGCTCATAATCAGGGGGTCCCAGGATCATGCCCTGGTGGGCCCACATTCATAATCAAGGGTTTCAGCGGAGATGCTGGAGCCCTTTTTGTTTTTAGCCATTGGTTCGTATTTGGATGTGAGGCTTAGGTGCTCTAACCAACTGAGCTATAGGCCCGGACCTTTTGGTCAATAAGGCGACTTTCTCTTAGGACAACTTAAATAATGCTTGGATATTTGGATATTAATGAGTTGGACTCGAGTGTTAGTGGCCATAGATAATGAAATTTGAAAGGATCTGTATATTTATCGGTTGTTTATAACTATATATGATTACGAAAATCAGTGACTGGCTTGACAAACAAGGATACCCTTTAGAAATGAAGGTTGCGAAGCTATTTAGAGAAAAGGGGTTTATAGTCAGGCATTCACCTTACTATCTTGATCAAGAAAGTAAAATAAGGAGGGAAATTGATATAATAGCTTCAGTATTGCTTGTAAAAGAGAATACAGGGCTGAAGTTTACATTTGTTGTTGAATGTAAAAATACGATTGAAAAACCTTGGGTTTCTTTTTGTAGTAAACAACACTCCTTACATCCAAGAGCCTTTATTATTCAAAAATGTGCAACAAAGATCGCACAAAAACTATTAGAAGAGTTTTCGAAAAAAGATATTGAATTAAATGAGGGTTTCATATTCAAGCAGCCCAATAGGCCAGCTTATAACATAACACAAGCTTTCACATCTGACAATGACAAGGCTTATACTGCGATGTATTCTGCTGCAAAAGCAAGTTGGAGTCTCATTAAGCCGAATTACGATACAATCAACCATAATGAAATTGTTATTCCGATGGTGGTTATTGGGGGCAAACTTTTTGAGAGTTTTCTTGATGAGTCAGGTCAATTTAATGTAGAAGAAGTTAAACGGTCGACTATAATTTGGAATAATCCGCTTGTTGGAATGCCAAACACAACTATTTTTATTGAAACATTCGATGCCTTAAGCGATCATATTGAAGTTTATAAAAAAGAGATCAAGAATTTTTTTAAACAATGTGAAGATATTTTTCCAATCCTGTATTGAAAAAACAATTGATTTATCCAAAAGAGCTCCTATATATTCTGAAGATAAGCGATGTGACGAAAGTAATCTGAATCTAAGTTCGAGTATTTTTGGCTTTACTTTATATTATTGAATATGTGCTCATATACTGATCTCTTGCGGTATGCTGGTTTTAAAAGTGAAGAAGATGCTGCTGCAGAAAGAAATAAATTTGAGGGAATAGATTTTAAAAGCATTATATCAAGTCCAATTTCAACAGAGGCAGATTTAATTAGAATAATTCACATGGTATATGCCTGGATGCCAACAATGTTAAGAAGCTTTAGTAAAGTAGAGGGTATTAATGCTATTAATTTGCAAGACTTGCTGAGATATTCACAGATGGCGCGGAAAAAAGATATAACTGACGATCAAGAAAGAAAATTATTTACCGGATTGGCTAAGCTCACTAAAAATCATATGGTTGGAGCTTCAAAAGTGCTGATGGTATTAAATAACGAAGTATATCCCATTTTTGATAATAGGGTTATGGTGGGCTGGAATGAATATCCCGAAAATAAAAATCGAAAGCTTTCTAATAAATCAATAATAAAAGATGAAAACGATTGCTTAAAGAATTATATAATGTATAAAAATTGTTTAATTACTTGGGCGAAACAAGAAAACAAGACAATTAGACAATTTGAATTTCTGTTTTTCTATAAAGGCCGTCAAATGCAAAAAGAATTTGAGAAGTGATCCCCCCATACGCTACTGGTATTAACCTTTATTGGCACCATTGATAGCTTCAGTTCGTGGTATCTGTATTAGCTATAATGACATAGACATTTTCCAAACTCAAACTGTCTGGGCTATCTGCTTTTGAAACCACCCTAACGTGACTTTTGATTGTATGCCTAGACACTTTGAGCGCGACTGGACTCGTTCCTTTCGAAGGTTTAAGAAGTTGATTAATCGCTTTGATAGTCCTGTTTCCTAATTCCGTAATGAAAAGAAATTTATAATAGTCAGACGGATCAAAATCTCGTTTCCCTTTTTTGAGCTTATTTAAATCATCTAATATCGAATCTGATTGGGCAGCGCCAAAACGAGAGCCATTATTCACGGGAGAAATACACTTTACTTCAGCAATTATTTTATATGGATGCATAAGTTGAATATCGTAACCTTTTGCATTAGGCTTTGTTCTATTAACGCTGTCTAGTAATAATGATTTAGATGGAGAGTCGATCTTAAAAAAATCGCAAAGCCAATTTACCGCAAAAATGGTTAATTGAAGTGTTAGGACATTATGTATGTCAGAAAGGACAGTTTTAAGTTCAACTAGATCGTTTTGCGTAAGCTTAGAATAAAAGTCAATATCTGAGCCGGTCAATTTTACAAGATGCTTGTTAATGCGCATTTGTAAGTCAGCTTGTCTTCCTTCGTATTGATTCATAGAAGTGGAATTGATTTCTTAAATATATAAGGTTAAAAGTATTTGTACGGATTAGTCACCGGCTGGAGCAATGAGTATTAATTTTTGTAACTATTATCACTAATGAACCATAGAAAAGTAATCTTTCGGTTCACATTTTACCACTGAAAAAGGCGCTTTTACTTGTTTCATTCAATAACAGCAGCGCATGGCCAAAAACCATATTTATTTCGTTGTTTTCATAGGTTGAAATTACTATTCCTATTATTCCTTACTACAGTAACTTTAAGCTGTAAACAGGTAACCTTATGAAAACAATTTTGCCCCTGCGCGAACCTCGAAAAAGAGAAAAAAAGGATCAAGAAAAGTAGTTTCATTACGAGGGCTGATTTAAAAAGTTCATTTCCGGTTATCGTATCGGATCAAATAAGGGCCGGATTGTTCCTACACAATATCCTCCAATTTCCGAAACTTTCAGCAACTACCAGTTTATCGGCAAACAATGTTTGCTCCACGCTTCAATGTCTGCCCGATTGTAAACTGCACACGACTCCCGAACAACATGTTAAGTCTAAAAGCACCATGAGCATCTTTTACCAAAGACAAAGCAAATACGAAAAAGAAGGCGTCGATTGTGTATTTAGACGTATTTCTCGGAATGAATGAAATTCCATCTCAAAATATATTATAACATAACTCCCTGTCTGACAAATCAGATTTGTAACATTTTTCCGATCATTAAACATCCCTAAACATCCGTATAATGTTCCTATTGCATTTCCTGTCTATGTTTTGTACTTTTAAATCAAAAAAAATGAAAAAATATTACTTAGGCACGATGACCTTTTTTATCGGTGTTATCTGTTGCCAAGCGCAAACACAAATAAACATTGACTCCTTAACTATTCAAATTCAAAATCTTAAATCCGAGTTGACAAAATCAAAGGAGGAAAATGCAGCTCTCAATAATGCCTTGCAAAAGCTGGATCAAACAAAACCAAGGAATATTTCTTGCAGTGCAGTCAATGTTCTGGATAATGAAGTATACGCAATATTTACCTTAGACAAGCCTGGAAGAATAAAAGCCGAGATTTATGATAGCACTAACACAATCGATGTAGACCATGCCTATTCCAGCTATGATTCTCGGGCAAAAATTCATTTCAAAAATTTACTCCCTAACAAGAAATATTTTATTCGAACCGTTGTTATTGACGAAGCAAACAATGAAATTCGAGGAACTGTTTTAGATTTTAAAGGAGAAAGTAAGCTAAATATTCACACAAGTGACAAGATTGACGATCCAGACATAGACTTCCAGGATTTAGCGTCGACGGCAAATAGTATTACAATCCCATGTGTTGTAGTTAACGGACAGAAAGTAACCTATTCATATGAATGTAACAAGATTACCACTGTAAGAAATGTACAACACAAAACACTGGCTAATCGAAGAACTATTTCTCCCGATGAATTAGGTAAATATGCAAATGTCGAAACGGATCCAACAATTGTTATTAAAGATTTAAACCCAGAGTCTGATTACGAAATTATCCTCAATGTTTACAATGAGTACGGACGTCAGAAACAACGTGTATTCACTCGTCCAACCTTGAAATCGACAGAAAGTTTGAAATTTGTCAACGGGCTTATAGTTAATTACAACCCCTTACAAACATCTATTAGCTGGAAGGTAAATATTAAGCCTGATAGTGCGAAAATATCGTTTATGAAAGCAGATAAAACGTTCGTAATCTCCAAAACAGCAGATTTTGACGCCTCAACAATGACATGTTCCACCAAAATCGATTATGCTCAATTTTTGCAGCTTATTAATTTAAAAGACGCAGCACAAACTCCTCCTGTTATAGTTGCTAGTATGAAAGACAAGACGGGAAACGAATTGGAAATCCCTCTCTCTGTTACGTTTTCGATTCCAACAACTGCTGAAATAAATGCTGCAAACAATTTGACTCAGCCAACAAAAGATTCATTGACTAGTGCCATAACAAAAGTTACCACCGCGAAAGCAAACGAGACAAAGAAAAAATTATCATGGACAGATATTGTCCAATTAGGCATACCTATATTGCTAAGCGCCTTTTGATGATACCTATGTTTGATTTATTCAAGTTCATCAAACACGATCTTTGCAAAACGGCTATTGGTGCGTACAAAAAAATAAGGCTTGGCCCTCACAGTACTTCGAGAGACGGGTTGGCCGCCGCCAAGAAATGCAACACTAACTCAGTCTCATGTATGAAAACAAAGATTGTGACTTCCTTTCTGGTTGTATTTCCTATTGTAACCCTGATTTCGTGCAGGACCTCCAAAGCCGATACAACGAGAACGTTAATAAAGGAGTATGCTCTATGCAAGTGTATCCAATTCGCTGTGCCGAACGATTCCAGTTTGAAACAGGACATAAGTCCCGCTGTGTACCGGGAAATGATCCTCTATAATTATCCGGAACTCAATATCATTGATTCCCTTGCCAGGAAAGCAGCGTTCAGTATTGTCCCCTCGCCAATCGCAGACCTTGCCGGTAAAAGATCAGTGATGATGAACTGCATCGGCTTCTACAAGAGCGGCCAGCTTGATTCGGTAGTTCGTTCTATTAAAATACACTGCCCGGAATAAGCCACGACATACAAGCCCTCACCTCCCCAACAACCTCTTATCTACCAATCCCAGCAACGCGTCCTTATAATTCTTACTCACCGGTATCACCTGGTTCCCGATCGTCACCTCTAACGCATTCACCGACTGTATCTTCCCTATCGAAACAATATAAGATTTCTGCACACGTAAAAACTGGTTCTCCGGGAGCTGCTCTTCCAGCGCATGCAGCGTGCTGAGCGTCAGGAACTTTCCTCGGGTGGTATGCAGGGCGCAATAGTTTTGGGCGGCTTCTATGAACAGCAGCTCATCAAACGCAATCTTTTCAAACCTGTTATTGGTGCGGACAAAAAAATAAGCCTCATCCTTCGAAAGCACTTCGCGCGCGCGGTTGGCCGCTTTCAGGAAACGTTCGGGGGTGATGGGCTTCAGCAGGTAGTCCAATACGTTCAGTTCAAATCCTTCAAGCGCAAAATCCGCATAGGCGCTGGTGATGATCACCTGCGGCTTCACTTCGAGCGTCCGCAAAAAATCTGTTCCCCGCAGGCGTGGCATCTGTATATCCAGGAACATCAGGTCTATCTTTTCAGCAGAGAGCACGCGGTTAGCCTCCATGGCACTCGCGCACATCGCCGCCAGCTCCAGGAAACCGGTTTCCATCACCAGCCTTTCCAGCCCCTCCCGCGCCAGCGGCTCATCGTCCACGATGATACAACGGATACTCATACGATCTGCAGTTTTAAGAAAGCAGTATAATATTCATTACCGGGAATGATCTCTAAGCTGTGCCTTTCGGGGTATAACAATGCCAGCCGCCGGCGAACATTTCCCAGGCCGATCCCGCCGGTAAGTCGCGAAGTTCCGGAACTGGGCACTATGTTGCTGGTATGTGAAGTTTTACCGGCGGGACTGGTCCCTCCCGCTGCCCCAGAGGCAGCATTGGCATGCTCCATAGTATTCCCCACCTCCAGCACAAACAACCCTCCCGCATACGTCAGCCGGATCCGCACCTCGTTCTCCCGGTCGGTATAGGAAGATACATATTTGAATGCGTTCTCCACGAGCGGCATCAGCAGCATCGGCGCAATCGAAAACTGCCGCACGGATTCATCGGTTGAATAGTCGATGTTCAGCGCGGCGCCTTTTCTCAACTGCTCCAGCCGGATATAATTTTCCAGGTAGGCCACTTCTTTTTCTACAGGAATATAATCTGCCGCACAGTCATACAGCTGGTACCGAAGCATATCGGAAAAGCTGGCCAGCGTATGCGCCGCCAGGTCCGGGTCTTTTTTAATCAGCACATAAATACTGTTGATGGCATTGAACAGGAAATGCGGGTTCATCTGCGATTTCAGGAATCGCAGCTCATTCTCCGTGTGCTCTTTTTCCAGCAACTTGGTGCGGCGTTCATTGCGCAGCCTGTCGCGGAAAACCACAAACCCGATCGATATCAGGGCCCAGTAGGTATTCCCGATGCACACGTACCCGAACAATGCGGGGAACGGAAGCGTATAGGAAGGAACTACTTCCTTCAATATCAAGTCTGATGTGACCGATGTGAATGCCGCGCTGCCGGCGATGCTGAGCAAGAGGTACAGCACGAACCACCACACACGGCGTGGCTTCAGGAATCGCGGCACCAGCACATACACAGTGGGATAGATCATGCCGGCCTGCCCGATGAACCAGGTTGCTGTAACCGCCAGGCACAGCCACAAACTGCTGTGATAGGCGTACATGGAAAAGCCTGTCCACACCACGAAATACAATATCCAGAAAAGGATATGCCAGCGAAAGCGGTGAAAGAAACGGAACATGGTACAAAATACAGCGGAAAAATCCGCTATCACCATAGCATCCACGAAATACCCGGATTCATGGACGAAAATATCCGTCCGCGCATTTCATCCCTGGAAAGAATGATTTTATCCATCTGGTTTTTTGCGCGGCGATAAATAGGCTCCTTTTACATCTCATCATTCAAACCAATTATATGAACCCGAAACACTTTTCCTCTTTGCGCCTGTTGTATGCCGCGGCTTTCATGGCCCTGGTGGTCCTGGTCGCCATGCCCCATACCGCCAAGGCCCAATCTTCTTTTTCATTTTTCGTACAAAAAGAAGGACATGGCCCCGCCATGATCCTGCTACCCGGACTCTATTCTTCCGGCGATGTATGGAAGGAAACCGTAGCGCATTTCAAGAATCGCTATACCTGCTACAGCCTTACGCTGCCCGGTTTTGCAGGTCAACCGCCGCTGGCATCGGATACCATCCTTTCCGCCGTTGCCGCGCAGATCGTGCGTTTCATTCAGCAGAACGGGTTGCAGAAGCCCGTCATCGTCGGGCATAGTCTCGGCGGCTGGCTCGCCCTGAAAGTCGCGACGCTGCAACCCAATATCCTGGGTGGCGTGGTCTGCGTCAGCTCAGGACCCTTCCTGCCAGGTCTCGCCATGGGCAATGACATTTCACTGGACAGCACCCGCTCCATCGGCGTGATCATCAAACGTTATATGTCTGCCTCCACTCCCGAACAAACCCGCCAAAGCCAGCAGCAGCAACTGCCTACCATGATGCGCGACAGCATTCATATGGCACAGGTGCTCGACATGGCAATGCGTTCAGATGCCGCCACCCAGGGTGAAGTGATGTATGAACTGTTCAGTTCCGACCTGAGGCCCGAAATGCATAAGATCACCTGCCCCATACTGGTACTGGGCGACTGGGCTTCCTATAAGTCCTACGGCGCCACACGCGAGAATGTGACGGAGAAATACCGGCAACAGTTCGCTGGCGCGCCCCATGTTACGATCGCGCTGAACGACACCTCGAAACATTTTATCATGTATGATGAACCCGTATGGATGTTCGGACAGATGGATAAGTTCCTGGTACGGTAAGCCCGTTAAACGCCCGCTGAACAAATAACGTGTAACACTACTGATCCCCATGCGCTCAGGGCACCTGGGGATCAGTAGTGTATACAGGGGATAAATATTCTGAAGTCAAAAAAACAGAGGTAGTTGTTTGTTCGTACGATTTTTTTCCTACCTTGGTGACCCAAACGATAGGGGCAATATTTTTTTGCCTTGTCCTGAGACCATTGACAACCGAACCCATGAAAAAATGTCTATTCCTGCTGCTGCTCATCCCCGCTTTCTTAAATGCACAACAAGCATCTGAAGACAGCGCATCCAGGGGATTTTCAACAGACCTGTTTATCCATAACCTCAATCGGATTTTTAACGACAGTGTTTCGGGCTGGGGATATGAAATCAATTACAAAAATTTTCATTTTTCGAAATACGGCGGCTTTGCCAGGGCTGCAAAAGATAATTCCGGGAAAGCCATTCCGTTTTCAGTTTCAACAAGGATGCATATTGCTTCTGCCAGCAAAACATTGACAGGCGTTGCGGCATATAAACTTTTTAAGGAAAAAAATATCAGCCTGGATTCCCGGATCATCGAATACCTGCCCCCGAGCTGGGCCGTTGACACTTCCTACCAGTTAACTTCCGTAAAAGACCTGCTATTAATGCGCGCAGGATTAAATCAGCCATTAAACGCCGAGTCCTCATCGTTCGATTCCCTCAGGGAAACACTTTCACACCCGGCGGATGCCTCCAAGAAAGGACACTTTTTCTACCAGAATGTTAACTATGGATTGTTGCGCCTGATAATAGGCCGGCTGGCATTACCGAAAGATGCACCATCAAATGATCTTGAGAACGACAGCAAATTGACCGCAGCCTATATGAATTATATAAATGATAACCTGCTGAAACCATCGGGTATTCCGCCGGCTGTATGCAGGGACTTGTCTTCCCAGGCTGTCTTCATGTACCCGTATCCGTTCACCGGACAAAAAGGCATTCCTACAGCATTCAATGGAACCGGACAGCTCGATCTGGCACCTTTCTCCGGCGGACTCGGATGGTTCTTAAGCGCTGCTGATCTGTCTGCCTTTATCAAAACACTCTTTTTTTCAAACAGGATTTTAAACCAGCAGGACCTGCCGGAGTTCAAACAACTGGGCTTTCCCGTCCGAAAAGTGCAAACCAAAAAAGGAGCTTTGCTATACAGTGGCGGCGACTGGAGGTATAACCCTGATGATCAAAAATATACCTGCGGCATTCAAACGAGTTACTACGTAATGCCAAATGGTTTAATGATCATACTGTTCAACAATTCAGCTTTTAACCACCGGCGAAAGCTGATTGAGGCATACGAATCTTCTTTCCAAAAAGAAAGCAGCCTGTAACTCCCCGGATCAGAATCGCAAAAATCTCTCTATACCCCCTGTTTTACCTACTTTGTCTTTTGAAAGGTTCCTGAAATTATAGGTGAAGGTCAGCATGAAATATCGCTTCAGAATATTTACCTGGTTGGTGATATTGTAATTTTCCGATGTGTATTTGGTAACCGAAATGTTTTGGTTAAAGAGATCCGTTACGGAAAATTTTACCTGGGCAGCGTCATTCTTGAGAAACAAATAGTTCAGCCCTGCATTGAAGACGTTGCTGGATTTGGTAAAGCCCGCAGGTACATCGCCATTATACCGGTAATTCAGTGCTGTTTCCCATACAAAATGCTTCGGCCAGCGTACGACCAGTTCTGTTATCCCCGTTCCTGTCTGGAAATTGGTATTGGTGAACGCGTTGGCCCGGTAGCTGGTATGGTTGAATGTCTCTGAATAGCTCAGGCTCACTTCAATGATATCCCGCCAGTTCATCGTGGAATTAGCGAGCGGACCAATATTAAATATATCAACTGCCGATTGATCGTTGTTCACAAAAACATAGTCCCTGTTATAAAGGATATTATAACCTGAACCAAAACTGAACCGGAAGAACCTGTTAAGTCTGACCTGCTTGTTAAAGTGAAAATTGTTTGTGACCAGCGAGGTCCCATTGGTATTATAGGGATAGGATATCTCCACCCCATCGGGCGTAATGGTACGGCTGCGCGATACGACGTGCTCATAAACAGAACCGTTCAGAAAGAACCCTATAAAAAAGCCTTTTGGCTGAAAGAATTTGCTCCATGACAAATTGATATTATGGCTAACAAGCGATTTCAGCGAAGGGTTCCCCTCTACAATAAACAAGGGGTTTGAATTATTAGGCACCGGCTGCAGGTCAGTAATGGCCACCGGTCTTATGGTGGCATTGTAACCTACGCTGAAGCCCCCTGCATTGATGGCCAGCCCCGGGAACAGGTAATTTTCGCTCTGCCTGATCACCTGGCTGTACTTCTGGAAATAATTGGCAGCATCCTGGTGGATGAAATTCAATGTAAATGTTGCACTGAAAACCCTGGTGGAATAGTTGATACCCGCCCCGATGGCATTGCGCCAGATCTCCTGCCGTACATTATCGGAAAGGCTCGTGTCTGGCTGATCATATTTTCCACTAAGTGAATTGTAGCCAAGGGTGCCCAGCTGGTCGGTATTGTTGTAGTAATTGCCGGTGTACAGCACCCGTAAGTTGATGTACTTATTCAACGGATCGGTATAAATGGCCGATACTGCAACATTGTTTGCACGCAGGTTGGTCAGGCGTTGCTGGTTGAGGGCAGAGGAGTCATTTTGAAGGTAAAACTTGCTCAAGACATTGTACGATTGCCGGTCGTCCGTTTTTCCGAGGCTGATGTTATTCGATATATTCAGGGATCTGCCCTTCTTCTTAAAGGTTTTAAACAGCAGCAGCGAATGAGCATAACTGAAATCATTTGTCAGGCTGTTTATATTGTTCCGGCTCGAGTTCAGCATACCCGAAAAATTGTTGCTCGTGGCTGTGCTGGCATTCACATCTCCTGAAACCCCCGAAACAATGAACCCCGGCCTGAAATCGATCCGCAGTGTGGGAGTGGCTTTGCCCTTCAGAACCACGGAAAAACGGTGGCTATCGGTATAGGTCGTCTGGTGATTGTTGGTGCCCGTGTTTAAAGCAGTGTCGGCGACCACCTGCTGCTGTATGGCCTGCTGGTCTACCAGTGTATTCACATGGCCATAAAAATATTGTGTGTTCAGAATCAGTCCGTTCTTCAGTACGTTGTTCAGGTTAAACCCGAGTCCACTGCTCGTACTGATGCCTTGGCTATTGCCTCCGAATGAAAGCCCGTTAACCGACACAAGACCGGCTTTCGACAACTCTACATTGTTCCCGCTTCTGTCAAATCCGCCCAGCGTTCTGAGATCCGTTACGCCGAAGGCCGCCCGGTTCAGGTTATTGGCGTAGCCCAGCAGGCTCAGTTGCATGGTATCCTTGAAAATATTGGCTATTCCGCCTGCTTCATACCGGCCATCCGTTCCTGTTCCTGCATATGCTTTTCCAAACCACCCCTTCTTGATTTCTTTCTTTAATTTCAGGTTGATAACCTGGCCGATAGCGTACCTGGCCTTGTCAGGGTTCATTTCGATTTCGTCTTTATCGTCAGTTACCTGCACTTTGTCGATGATATCAGCGGGAAGGT
>Ga0206954_1095_pt1 | contig 25012 bp, 23 predicted proteins | sample Alteio_BWOrgHeat_37_FD_153250 | JGI IMG/M metagenome (GOLD analysis project Ga0206954, IMG submission 153250) | Enriched cells from forest soil in Barre Woods Harvard Forest LTER site, Petersham, Massachusetts, United States -... | ecosystem: Environmental > Terrestrial > Soil > Temperate forest >...
ATCGTTAAACAAGGAAGACAAAGGGGTATTTATTTTAGCCAGCGCGGACCATGGCACAAAGACATTTTTCCGGCTGAGTTTTTGCATCATCCATCCCCAAAAACGTTGGGAAAAGCAAATGACAAAGCATTTTTTGCCAATCAAAACTATCCTACGCCCAAAGCATCGCTTTTTTATTTACAAAACAGTTACCTGTTAGGCCATAAGGGCTTTGTTTTATCTGCGCGCAATGAATTATTCCAGGAGTTTACGCATAACTTCAACATATCATCACTAAAAAAATTCCTGCGCAGCAATCCGTTTTATACCATTAAAGGCAGTGTTAAGAAAATTCAGGGTTCGGCTGCGGTATTGATCTCGCCCGAGAGTCACAATTACTATCATTGGCTTAGCGACGTACTGCCGAGGATCAAACTATACGAGCCTGTTTTTGACCAGATCGGTCATTTTTGTGTCGCCTCGAATATCCCTGCCAAATTCCTGGATGTTTTAAAGGAGTTTGGCATCGCTAAAGAGAAAATATTATTGGTTGAAGAGAACGAAAAGCTTCATTTTGATCATTTGTATGTTTCTTCGCTGCCTGGAAGTGAGGGGAGGTCGCCGAAGTGGGCGATTGATTATTTGCGCGAAAAGCTTGTTAAAAAAATCACTTCAAAGCCGTCCAAAAAAATTTATTTTAAACGTGGCGACAATGTTGACCGCAAAATTTTGAACGAACATTCACTGATCACACTGCTGCAAGATGATGGGTTTGAAATTGCGGAGCCGGGAGCGATGAGCGTGCAGGAACAGATCGAATTGATGTCGCAGGCAAAACTTGTTGTTGGCGCACATGGCGCGGCACTTAGTAATCTCCTTTTTTGCCCGGATGAAACTTCTGTGATCGAGCTCTTTTCACCCGATTACTTCCGCACCGATTGTTATTATACCTTATCGGCTACCCGGAATTTTAATTATTGGTATATCACCGGCGACAAGCCCGCCGGCGGCAAATGGGGTGATGTGGTGGTGGATGAAAGCCTGCTCCAAAAAACAATTGCCGGGTTAGGTCAAGCCATACTGAATTGAGCAAAGCCCTCAACATATTGACTATCGCTACCGGCAAAAAGCTATACCTGGATATGGCGGTTAACCTCGCGCGCTCTTTCCAACTTTGGAATCCGGGAGATGGTATTCATTTTTACCTGGCAACTGATCAACCACAGGGCCTGCCGGCCGACGTGAGCGGTTTTGTTAAGATTATCCCGATAAAACCCGGGGAACTGGGCGATGGCTTTTCACCCAAACTGCACCTGGATAAACTGGCGCCGGAAGGGCAAACTTTATTTATTGACAGCGACTGCCTTATTTACGGTGATATTAAATCCGTTTTTGAGAAGTTTGCGGGGCACCCGGTTTCGGTCGTCGGGAACTATATTTCGGACGGCGAGTGGTTTGGCGATGTGGCGGAAATCTGCAAAAAATTCAAGGTAAGTAAGATGCCGAAGTTTAACGGGGGGATTTACTACCTCGAAAATGGTGATCGCGCAAAAAAACTGTATGAATTAGCCCGGCAACTGGAGGCGCAATATGACGAGATTGGTTTTGTGCGGCTCCGTAACCGTCCGAACGACGAAGTGATCATCAGCCTGGCCATGGCGCTGAATAACGAAACCCCGGTTATTGATGATGGAACGATCATGAGTGACCCGCTATCTTGCCCTGGAAAATTTAAAACTGATATACTTAAAGGCAGGGCGTTTTTGGAAAACCCGCCCAAACCCAACCCGCTGCATGTGGACTGGTACCCCCTTGAAAAAGTCAGCCCGCTGATCGTCCATTTCCTTGGCCACCACGTGCAGACCTATCAATACAAAAAAGACGCCTACCGGTTAAGCAAATTGCAGCGGTCGAGGATCAGCTTTGCTGAAAAAATAAAATCAGACATGCTGATCGAATGGCCGATGCGGTTAAACGCAGCATTTAAAAATATGCTGCGGCCGGTATACAAATCACTTTTTGGCAACCGGCGTATTAAACCATCCGAAAGATTATAGCTTGAAAAGGAATCTCATTATTGGTACGGCAACCGGCTATAAATATACCGCTATGCAGTATTTTTTTACCTCGCTAAAGGATATTGGCTTTAATGGGGATATCGTCATATTGGTTAGCGACCAGATCGAGCCGGAAACAAAACAAAGATTGACCGAACACGGTGTAATCCTGATCTTTATAAAAGAGCAGGCGCTTCAGTTCACAAAAAAATACGCCAATTCCAGGCTATGGAAAATTCATTCCCTGCCCCATAAGCTTGTGTTCGCGTTGCTGAACTCCGGCGCGGATAAGATCGCCCGCCTGGGCCGGTATATCAAACGGTTTCATTTGATATCGGGCTCACGTTACTGTTTCTATTATGACTACCTGCTGGCTAATAAGGATAAATACCAATATATTTTGCTGAGCGATGTAAGGGATGTGGTTTTCCAGTCGGACCCTTTTAAAAACCTTGATCAACCTGATGTATTGAATTTTTACGAGGAAGAAAATACGATCGAAAAAAGCTTTTATACTTCTTACTGGATAAGGCATGCGTTTGGTGCGAAGGCATTGGAGGCGATCAAAGAAAAAATGAGTGTGTGCTCCGGGACCACAATTGGTTCAGTTGACCGCGTTTTGAATTACCTGGAAAACATGATCATTACCCAGGCCCGGATCACTGCCGGCTTAACCGGCCTGGGTGGTTTTGACCAGGGCGTGCACAATTATCTTATCTATAATAATTATTTTCCAGGTTCCCGTTTAACCGCAAATACTGATGCGGAAGTAGCCACACTTGGTGAGTCGACATCAATTTGGTTTAACGATGAAATGGAGCTTGTTAATCACGATAAAAAAGTAATACCCGTTGTTCACCAATTCGACAGGTTTCCCGAAATGAAGTTAAAAGCGCTCGCCTGATCGCATCCCGTGGCAGATATCAGTATCATTATTCCCACCTATAACCGCCTTTGGTGCCTGCCCGCCGCCATTGAAAGTTGTCGCCATAATAAATGTGCGGTAGAAATTATTGTGATCGATGATGGCAGTACCGATGGTACCTGGGTCTGGCTGCAGCAGCAAAATGGTATTGTAGCCATTCAACAGCCTAACCAGGGTAAATGTGTGGCAGTAAACAATGCTTTTGAAAAGGCACAGGGGAAATATATCCGGTTTTTGGATTCGGACGACCAGGTGACACCGGAAGCAAACGATGAGCAGCTCGGCTTGGCGGAGGCAAATTCAGCTGACATAGTGGTTAGCGGTTACCGATTGGTTGACGAAAATCAGCAGCTAATCAGAGACCAGCCCTGGACAATTTGCGACGATTTTATCGCGCAGCAGCTTGGCGAATGTGACAGTTCGCATTATTCAGCTTATTTGTTCAAAAAGTCGTTTATCGACGATGTCCCTCACCGCCCGGATTATGCTTATCGCGACGACCGGCTTTTTGTGCTCGAAGCGGCTTTAAAACATCCTAAAGTTGCGGTACATAACGAGTTTGCGCTTATCCATACCGAACACCGGCAGGAAAGGCTGCAGGTTACCAGCGGGCTAAAACATTCGGTACAGAATACGCAGCATTGGAATATCTATAAAACAATATTGGCGCAGTTGAAACGACAAGGGGAGTTGACGCCGCGCCGGCTAAAAGCGGCAGAAAAAATTTTGTGGCCCCTATGTCATTGGATGGCTAAAGTTGACATCAATGAGGCTTCTGCTGTGTTGGAATGGATAAAAGAACTTGACCCGGAGTTTAAGATACCAGAAGCGGGTGTGTTGGGGCAATTGTATAATAAATTAGGATTCGGCGCTACAGAACGGTTATTGCGCCTGCGGCGGCTCCTAAAATATGGATAAACCGCGAGATATCTTCTAAGTCGGAAGACAGTATCCATGAAATATTAAAATTTCATTTTCGATTTTCATGGATAATGACTATTATTGTATATGATCAAACGTAAGTTAAAAGGTGAATTACTTCATTTATTGACGGAGTTTCCGGCAGTGGCTTTATTAGGGCCAAGGCAGGTTGGCAAAACTACGCTGGCTAAGGAATTGAACGAAGACAACGCCCGGGGCAGTTTGTATTTTGACCTTGAAAATGATGAAGACATGGCGAGGATGGGGAATGCTCCCTTTATTTTTGATCAATACCAGGAGAGTTGTATCATTTTAGATGAGGTACAGCGGGAGCCCGACCTGTTCAGACAGCTCAGGCCTGCTATTGATAAAAACCGTCGCCCCGGACGTTTCATCCTGACGGGTTCTGCCTCTCCAGCACTGGTAAAAGGGGTCTCCGAATCACTTGCGGGGCGGATAGCTTTTGCGGAATTATCGCCAATAAATTTAATAGAAGCGCTGGATAGCGGGATTAACCAGGAGCAACATTGGTTTAGAGGAGGATTTCCAAATGCATTGACCAGTGAAACTGACGATGCCTTTAGCCGATGGGCCGAACATTTTATACAGGCTTATATACAGAGAGACCTGGCCCTGCTTTTCGGCGTTAATCTTTCCGAGGTTATTATTCGTAATTTTTGGTATATGCTTGCCGCAAATAATGGCAGTATCTGGACAGCAGAGAATTATGCGCGTGCACTTGGGGTGAGCAGCCCGACCGTAAAACGATACCTTGATTTTTTGGAGGGGGCTTTTATGATCAGGCGCTTGCCGGCCTGGTATGTTAATATGGAGAAGCGAGTGGTAAAAGCGCCGAAAGTTTATATCAGGGATAGCGGTTTATTACATGAGTTAAACCGTATCAGAAATAGCCGGGACCTTCCATTGCATTTGGTTGTGGGCAGTTCATGGGAGGGTTATGTCATTGAACAAGTTTATCAATTAAAACCCAGGCACCTGGAGATGTACTACTACCGGACGCATAATGGCGCCGAATGTGACCTGCTGTTAGTAGACGGTCTTACGCCGGTAGCAGCTATCGAAATCAAGTATTCAAATACCCCTTCTTTATCAAGGGGCTTTTATAACGTGCTTGATGATCTGAAAATCAAAAAATCTTTTGTCATTACGCCCGGCGAAAAGCATTACCCGCTCGGTGAAATAACAATGGTAAGCGGCTTACAGTTTTTCCTTAAAAACAGCCTGGTTGAATTATAACCTATTAACTGCTATAAAACGAATTGATTAGGCCGCTCAACCTGTTTTATGAAGAACCCGATCCCGACCGCTGGTTTAAATACGACCGTTACCTGCGGAGGGGCATCCGCCGCCTGGTTAGGGGGAAAGAGCGGCCGGGAGGCGTGATGATGATCGCCATTAACCTGATGAAGGGCCTGGATAAAATTTGCGTGCCTTACCGGTTTAACGATTATCGCCATATCAAAAAACACCCGGAAGAGATTGCGTGTATCATTGGCAAGCCACAGGTTTTGTTTGACAGAAAATGGCACAATCCGGTGATCTTTGGCGCAGGTATTTATTCCCATCCTATCGAACGTCCGGACTTGTTTGAGCGCTATCCTAATGTTAAACGTTTCCTGGTACCCGGCGAATGGATGCGCCAAATGTGTGAGCCTTATTACGGCGACAAAGTGATCGCCTGGCCGGTTGGCATTGATACGGATTACTGGAAACCCGCTCAGGATGAAAAAACGTTTGATTTCCTGATCTACGACAAAATACGCTGGAAAAGGCCGCAAATGGAGGAGGAACTGGTAAAACCGCTTACGAAAATCCTCGACCGGCATCAGCTTCATTATCAATTTATCCGTTATGGTAGTTATACACATACTGAATTAACTGAAAAACTCAGGGCTTCAAAGGCGGTTATTTTTTTGTGTGAGCACGAAACGCAGGGGTCGGCTTATCAACAAATACTGGCCACCAATACGCCCATACTGGCCTGGGACAGGGGCGGCTACTGGCAGGATCCGGCCTATTATCCCGACAGGGTAAAATATCAACCGGTTACTTCAGTGCCCTATTGGGATAGCAGATGCGGGATGAAATTTAGCAATACCACTGATTTTGAGGAGCGCTTGCAGCGGTTTCAAAGTCAGTTAAAAGATTTTCAGCCGAGGGATTATATCATGGAAAACCTCACGCTTGAAAAGTGTGCCGAAAAATACCTGGAGATTTACGCGGACGTTGAAAGGGAAATGGTATGAAAATATTGCTGATCATGGATCCCGGCATACCGGTGCCCCCGCAAACCTATGGCGGACACGAGCGGCTGGTTTATCTGTTTGCAGAGGAATATCAAAAGTTGGGGCACCAGGTCACCCTGCTTGCCGGGCCGGAATCCCACTGCAGCGGCAGCACAGTAACCTTTGGCGCGAATGACCTTGCACGCTCGAAAGGTGACCGCTTTAAAGAGGCGCGTTTTGCGTGGAGATACCTTCGCAAAAACAAAGGCGATTTCGATCTCATCCACAATTTTGGCCGGCTGATTTACCTGCTGCCGATTTTAAATGCATCGGTTAAAAAGATCATGACGTACGGCCGGCCGGTTTCAACAAGGGGGATAAAAGCGGTTAACACTTTGCCAAACCGCAATTTGATATTTACCGCTTGCAGCGATTATTGCGTATCCACAGGGAATGTGGCCGGCAAATGGGCAACGGTTTATAATGCGATCGACTTTTCTCAATACGATGTGCAGGAAAAAGTAGCTGTGGACGCGCCGCTGATGTTTTTAGGACGGCTTGACCGGATAAAAGGTGCACATACCGCTATTGAAACGGCTAAAGCCACTGGTAATCAACTGATCCTCGCCGGCAATATTCCCGATACGCCTGATAATTTTGCTTATTATAAAGCCGTGATCGAGCCTCAGATCGATAATAAACAAATTGTTTACGTTGGCCCGCTGAACGACGCAGAAAAGAATAAATACCTGGGGCAGGCCAAAGCGTTGCTTTTCCCAATTGAATGGGACGAGCCTTTTGGGATGGTAATGATAGAAGCCATGGCCTGTGGCACACCGGTTATCGCCTTTAAAAGGGGTTCGGTGCCTGAAGTGGTTGAGGAGGGCATTACCGGCTTTATTGTAAAGGATGCCACCGAAGTGAAACAGAAAATTGAAGAACTGGGTAAGATAGACAGAACTTTGTGCCGCAAAACTGCAGCGGAACGGTTTGATGTAAAAGTGATCGCCCGGCAATACCTTAACCTTTTTGATGTCGGCTGAGCGGATAGTAATGATCAGTTCGGGGCAGCCTTCGTTGAACCCGAGACTGGTAAAGGAAGCGGATACATTAACTGCGGCCGGGTTTGAGGTAACGGTTTTGTACGCCTACTGGAATGACTGGGGAACCCGCTACGATAAAGAGTTATTGTTCGAAAAGAAATGGAAAGCCATCCGCGTTGGCGGCGACCCAAAGCAAAAGCGTTTCGCATGGTTTTTTAGCCGTTTAATTTTTAAATTGACCCGTGGTCGGCTTCAAAAAACGGGCGATTTTAACAAACTGGCGGATATTGCAATTGCGCGAAGCAGCTATTTTTTGATTGAGGAGGCGGGGAAACACCCGGCTGACCTGTATATCGCCCACAACCTGGGCGCATTGCCGGCAGCAGCCAACACCGCTGCCGCTTATGAAAAACCCTATGGCTTTGATGCCGAAGACTTTCACCGGCAGGAGGTGAATGACGATACCGGCGCGTTTCATTTTAAAATTTGCAAATTCATCGAAGATAAGTATCTGCCGTGGGCGGCTTATCTTACCGCATCAAGCCCGCTGATTACGGAGCAGTATGTCTCGCTGTACAACCGGGAGATAACCACGCTGCTCAACGTGTTTCCAAAAACAGCTTTGACGACCCGTACGGAGAATAAAGATAAGCCCTTAAAACTTTTTTGGTTTTCGCAAACGATAGGCCCCAATCGCGGCCTCGAATTGATCATCGAAGCCGTGGGATTGAGCAGCACTGCAACAGAATTACACCTGCTTGGCCAGCCAACTGAAGGTTACCGTCAGCAACTGGAGGATCAAGCGGGGACTGCTGGTATAGATAAAAGCCGGATCAAATTTTACCCGCCTGTTAAGGGCGATGAAATATTTAAAATGGCCCGGCAATTCGACATCGGCATCGCCTCCGAAACTGGGTTTTGCCTGAACAATAACCTGGCCCTAAGCAATAAAATATTCACTTATATCCAAAGCGGTTTGGCTGTTGCAGCAAGTGATACGCCGGCCCAATGCGGCCTGATCGCGCAATACCCCAGGACCGGTAAGATTTATCATGATGCTAAGGAGTTGGCTGACATTATTAATTTTTATGATCAAAATCGCGCGCAATTGCTCCAAACCCAAAAGGCTGCCTTTGAGATCGGTCAGACCGAATTGAACTGGGAACACGAAGCCGAAAAATTTCTTGGCGTGATCAACAATGTTTTAGCGGATAACCATTGACGACGAAAAGCAAGGGCGCAAATAAATGGTTTTACGGCGTCGACAGCGTCCGTTTTGTGCTGGCATTCATTGTCATGCTCTCGCATTTTGATAATGTGTATGCAACTGCGTTAAAGCACTCCAGCCATTCGCTCGTAAGAGATGCGGGCTACTTCGTTGCCAATGCATTTGACGGCACATCAACTGTCATTGCATTTTTTATCATTTCGGGTTTTGTAATTCACTATCCCAATAAAAATGGCATCCCCAGTTTGACAGAATTTTGGATCAGGCGCTTTTTGCGCATCCTGATACCCTTATCGGTTATCCTGGTGGCGGGTTCGTGGTTTGGACATCCCGAGAATGCTGTGGTATGGAGCCTTTACTCCGAGCTGATCTATTATGCACTCTATCCTTTGATGGCAAAGATCAGCCTCAGCTGGAAAACCAAGTTTTTAATTGCCTACATGGTCGCCGCTGCAGTTATCGGCGTCCTCTGTTTTCACGACATCATGGCCTTCGTTAAACAAACCAATACGAATTATCATGGCTATTACTGGCAGCTCGGGTGGTACTTAACCTGGATCGTCGGTCTGCCTTGCTGGTTGCTGGGGGTTTTGATAGCTGAGCATATCGACGACATCAAACAGGCCTCCTATAACAGGGTGATGATCTATCGAATCTCCGTTTACACGATCAGCTGTTTTTGCTGTTTCGCCAAGTTCCACCTGCACCTGAGTTATATCCTCTCCATGAACCTTTTTGCGCTGCTGCTTTATAAGTGGCTGCAAACGGAGATCGCTTATTTTAAAACCCACCCGGCAAACTCATTGCTGGAACAACTGGGCAAATTCTCCTACTCACTTTATTTGTGCCATCCTTTGCTGTACGTTATTTTGAAGCAATACATCACCTATAACACGTTTACTTACCCCGTTTTTCTTTTGCTTACCGTGGCCTGTGCGTACGGGTTTTATTTGATTGTTGAAAAGCCGGGCCACAAGTTTGCGCGGCGCATTACGCGTAAATACAGAACTGCAGCCGTTTGAAAAGATTGCTCATTATTTCGCCCTATTTCCCGCCTGTTAATACGGCCGATATGCAGCGCGTGCGGATGAGTTTGCCTTATTTTAAAGACTATGGCTGGGAAGCCGAAGTGGTGGCCGTCGATCCTGCTTATACTGACCTGGCACAGGATGAGTTGTTGTCAGATACGATACCCAAAGACGTAAAAATCCATTGGGTAAAAGCGCTTGGAAAAAGATGGACCTCGAAATTGGGTTTTGGAAGTATTTCGTATCGCTGTTATCCGTTTATAAAAAAGAAAGTAAACCATTTGCTTAAAGAACAGCATTTCGATCTCGTTTATTTTTCAACGACGCAATTCCAGGTTTGCACACTGGGGGCTTACTGGAAGAAAAAGTTTAAGGTGCCTTATGTGATCGATATGCAGGACCCATGGCATTCTGACTACTACCGCGACAAACCCCGGCACCAGCGGCCGCCAAAATACTGGCTGTCCTATCGCCTGAATAAATTTTTGGAGCCAAAGGCGATGAAACAGGCTGATGGACTGATCAGTGTTTCGTCGCAATACATCGACACGTTGAAACAGCGGTATCCGCAGCTAAAAACGGCACCATCGGCTGTCATCACGTTTGGCGCCTTTGAGCCTGATATGCATATCGCGGCAGCAAATGCGGCGAAGTTTACGCCATTGCTCGATTCGTCGACAAAAAACATCGTCTATATCGGGCGCGGTGGCAAGGACATGCACAACGCGATTAAGCCGCTGTTTGATGCTTTGAAAACAGAATTATCGAACAATGCTGAATTACCGAAGCAGCTAAAGGTTTATTTTATCGGAACGAGCTACGCACCGAACGGCCAGGGCGAACCCACTATACTTCCATTAGCGAAAACGTACGGGGTGGAAGACATGGTGGTGGAGCTGAGCGACAGGATCGGCTACTACCATACCCTGAATACTTTGCAGCAGGCCGATGCTTTGTTTATACCCGGGTCGGATGATCCCGCGTACACGGCATCCAAAATATATCCCTACCTGTTAACCGGCAAACCTTTACTGGCTATATTTAATGCCGAAGGCCCGGCACTGGGCGTGCTGAATGAATTAGGCGTTAAAAATGCCTATAGTTACGGCGGCACATTCGGCCTCGCCAAAAAGATCACCGCCTTTGTAGCGCAGGTAATTGACGGGAGCCTGGCTGCCGACCAATATGACGAAAAGGCCATGAAAAAATATTCAGCCCAAACCATGACGCAACGCCAGTGCGATTTATTTAATTTAGTAGCGTGACAAAAAGGTATGTACAATATGGCTGCGGTTTTACCGCCCCTGCGGAATGGGTAAACTATGATGCCTCGCCCACCCTGCGTTTTGAGCGGCTGCCGCTTATGGGCAAGCTGTATACGCGCAACAAACAGCGCTTCCCCGAAAATGTAAAGTACGGCGATATTGTGAAAGGCCTGCCCGAAGAGTCCGGCAGCTGCGATGCGGTTTATTGTTCGCACATACTGGAGCACCTGGCCTACGAGGATTTTTTAACCGCGCTAAAAAATACCTGGAAAATCCTGAAGCCGGGTGGCACCTTCCGGGGTGTAGTACCCGATCTTAGGGCTGCGGTAACAAGTTACATGGAAGAGTTTGACAAACTTGAGGCCCCGGCCAATGAATTGATGCGCAATACTATGCTGGGTGTTGAAAGCCGGGCAAAAAACCTGCCGGGCCAGGTCAAAAATCTTTATGGCAACTCCAAACATTTATGGATGTGGGATTATAAATCACTGGCATTCGAATTACAAAAAGCCGGGTTTACACACATAAGGCCGTGTACATTCGGCGACTCGGCCGACCCCCTGTTTAGTTTTGTTGAACAGGCCGACCGGTTTTATAACGCAGCTGCATTTGACTGTAAAAAGTAAGCGTACTTGTTGAAGCAAAGGATCCAAACGCTTGATGGTTTAAGGTTTATTGCCGCCATGGGCGTTTTGTGGATACACAATTGGATCGCTTTCCATGCGCCCCGGTGCAGGGTCTGGAAAATTGACATCGCAGATTTCCTGGCACTTGGGGCAAATGGTGTCGACCTGTTTTTTGTGATCAGCGGTTTTTGCATGTATTATTTTTATGGAACGAAAGCCGATTTTTCCTACCAAAGCTTTGCGCGGTTCATCAAAAAAAGGTGGACAAGGCTTTCCCCGGCATTTTATGCGGCAACCATCATTTATATTATTGTCGGGAAGTATGTTTACCACTATCAATTTAGCCTGGTGTTTAATTTTCTGCACAGCGTATTTTATTTGAACTATATCGGAGGGCAATACAATACCGCCCGTCATTTTTGGACGCTGACCGTAGAGTGGCAATTTTATTTTCTCATCCCATTCCTGTTGATCTATCAAAACAAAATAGGGTTCAAAAAAAGTTTCATCCTGATATTCGGCGCAACATGTTTGGCTACGGTTGTTGCTATTTTATTTTTAGACGCGCGGTCCGATTTTTTGACCTATACCATCCTGTTCCGTGTTACCGAGTTCGCTTGCGGCGTAATAGCTGCCAGGTTGCTCCTAAACAATTCCATCAAACTGAAATACCGCGCATTATGGCTGATCGCATTTATCGTGATCACCTATTGCGGAAGGGTGATGATATCTGCAACAGGCTTGTCGCTTAGCGTTCACTACTACAATATTTTTAAGGTAATTGGATTTGCAGTAATGGGCATTGGTTTTGCCGGCATGTTGTATTTGGCGGTAACATCAACCAAATGGTTAAACATCATACTGGGTAATAGGCTGTTTAAAACAATGGGGCGCATATCCTACAGTTTTTATTTGTTCCACGTGTTGGTTTACCCGGTTATTGTTGTGTTTACCAGGCACTACCTGTTCGCCCTTACCGGGATAGCGGCGCCCCTGGTTTCCATGCTCATCAGCGCTATAATTTTGTACCCTGTTTCGCTGCTAAGCTTTCATTTTCTTGAAAAACCGTTTTTATCAATGGGGAACCTAACTACTAAATGAAAAAGCTGGCCATCATAACAAGCCATCCCATTCAATATTATGCCCCTGCTTTTCAGTTGTTGCATCATCGGCAGCAAATCGAGATCATGGTGTTTTATACCTGGGGCGAAGCCTCGGTGCGGAAACATGACCCCGGTTTTAATAAAAAAATACAATGGGACATACCTGTTTTAAGTGGTTACCCTTTTCAATGGCTAAAAAATAATTCGGACGACCCCGGCACCCATCATTTTAACGGGATAAAAAATCCAGACTTGATCGAACAGATCAAGAGTTGGCAGCCGGATGCCGTATTGGTTTACGGATGGGGTTATAACAGCCACTTAAAGGCGCTGCGCTATTTTAAAAACAGGATCCCGGTTTTATTCAGGGGCGATTCTACTTTACTCGACGAGGTAAACGGAGTCCGCTCGATTTTAAAAGCCACACTTCTGAAATGGGTTTACCGCCATGTGGATCATGCTTTTTACCCCGGCGCCAACACGAAAGCATACTTTAAAAAATATGGATTAAAAGAAAGCCAATTGAGCTTTGCTCCACATGCTATCGATAACGCACGTTTCGCAGAAGACCGCGGGACGGAAGTCGGTGCGCTGCGGAAAGCCCATGGGCTAAAGGACGATGATATAGTTATTTTGTTCGCGGGTAAACTGGAAGAAAAAAAATCGCCGATGGTGCTGCTTTCCGCTTTTTTAAATTTGAACAAGCCGGGGCTGCACTTGCTTTTTGTTGGCAACGGGCCACTGGAGTCGCGGTTAAAGTTGGAGGCGAAAGATCACCCGCATATCCATTTTATGGATTTTCAAAACCAGAGCCAGATGCCCGTAGTGTACCAGGCCTGTGATGTATTCTGCCTGCCCTCAGCCGGCCCCGGCGAAACCTGGGGATTAGCAATAAATGAGGCAATGGCCTCAGGAAAAGCTATATTGGCATCTGACAAAGCCGGCTCAACGATCGACCTGGTGCAACCCGGAGTGAACGGAGACATATTCAGGGCAGGCGATGCTGATAACTTAACGGCGAAATTGGATGTCCTGACAAAAAACGGCAAGTCAACCTTAATTGAATTGGGTGAAAACTCAAAAAAAATAATTGAAAACTGGACTTTTACCAACCAGGTAAAAGTTTTTGAATCGGTAGTGAACAGTGGAAAAAAACACGCCAATTGAGCGGTATTTAGTATTGTATATTCCCTGGGGGCTTTCATTAGCCGTTCAGAATGATGCTATATTATCCTATTTTATTGCCTGGTTGGGTTCGTTCCTTATCTTTTTTCTGAGTTTAAGCGGCTGGCTGAAGCCATTACCCCAGGACCGCAAAATATCCGAACAATTGATGCGGCCCATTTTCCTTATCCAGATCATCTTTGCCGGGTACATGGCCTGCAGTTCTATTTTTTACTTTTTAAGCTTACTTGGCTGGGATAATTTTCACCAAAGTAATGATGCTTTTTTCTACGTCGACCGGCAACGGATCGAATTGACGGCATTGTGCCAGCGATACTACGCGCTGGGGCACGCCGCATTGGTAACCGGCATGCTGGCGTATATGAAATACCCGGTAAAAAAGCGCTACTATGTCGAGCAAGACAAAATAGCCAACTTGCTGTTTGTCACGGCTTTTATCACCTTACCGGTGTCTCTTTTGTTTTTACGCATTCCAGGTCTGTCTCAATTTTATTTCCAGTTCAGTTCGCTAAGTTTTATGGCCGGAACGCTGGCGTTGGCCTTCGCTATTCCGCTTCGAAAAATCTGGAATACGGTTTTTTGCCTCTTGCTTTACCTGTCCAACTTTTACCAGGCGCTTATTTCCGGTTTCAAGGAGCCCATCATTCTCAGCATATTAATTTTGGGCATATTTCTGTATCCCAATTATAAAAAACTGGTTTTGGTGACATTTATCCCGGCATTACTTGCGCTGTTCGCATTCCTGCCAACGTATAATGCCGTGTTTCGCGAAAATAACTGGACGGGAGACATTGACGCCGAGGATTCGTACGAACTTGCCCTGGATGCTACGCTTAACAGTGACCAATCGGTTGATGACAGCGCCTGGGGCTTTTTGGTGTACCGCCTGAGCGAGGTGAACATGTTTGACGACTTTGTGCAATCAACCCCTCAAAATATCGATTACTATGGTTTTAAGTTATTGCAGCAATCAGCTATTGCCATTATACCAAGGGCATTTTGGCCAACAAAGCCGAGTACTGAAGACCTGGTAATGGAGCGGGTTTACGACGCGGGCGTGATCAAGCGCGGCGCAAACGTTTCGGCAAAGCCGGCATTTATTGTAGATGCTTATCTTTCCTATGGTACCATAGGTATTTTTATTGCTTTGTTTTTATATGGCGCGATCGCCCAATTGATATCGCTGCGTGCCGAATATCTTTTTGGCGGATATACATTGGGAACGGCGCTTGTTTTTTCGGGCCTTTTCCAGATATTCTGGCGCGGGTTAAGTTTTGAGTTTCTTATCAACACCGTCTTTTGGAGTTATATCAGTATGCTGGTTGTGTTCAGAATTTTCAGGTATTTTGGTATCATAGAGGAAGTTTGAAAATTTTACAAATATGTGCGGCCTATAAGCCAGCCTATGTATATGGCGGGCCCACCATGTCGGTATCCATGCTAAGCGAAAACCTGGTAAGGGCAGGGATCTATACCGAAGTATACGCCACAACAGCCAACGGGAAAGAGGAGTTGCCGGTAGTTCCCGGCGCGAGCGTTAGTGTTGATGGCGTTACCGTAACCTATTTTAAGCGCCTAACCGGCGACCACAGTCATTTTTCGCCGGCGCTTTTTTCCCGATTAAAAAAGGAAGCAAAAAACTTCGACCTGGTGCATATTCATGCCTGGTGGAATTTGGTATCGGTATTTTCCTGTTTGATCGCGTTAAGGCAAAAAGTTCCGGTTTTACTATCGCCACGGGGCACACTGAGCCGCTATTCGTTTCAAAACAAAAGCATCGGTACAAAATGGCTGCTTCATCAAATGATCGGGAAAAGCTTATTGCGAAAATGTTTCATCCATGCTACCACGCGACACGAGAGTGAAGCAGTTGCCAGCCTTTTCAAACCAAAAAAGAATTACATAGTGCCGAATTTTGTTAAACTGCCGGCAAAAAAGAGTTATCCGGACAGAAAGCCGACCTCAATTTTGAAGCTGCTTTTTTTTTCGAGGATAGAAGAAAAAAAAGGGCTGGATATTCTGTTAGAAGCTTTACCGGCAGTTACCGTTCCATTTGAATTAACTGTAGCCGGCGACGGGGATACTAATTACGTTGCCTCGCTTAAAGCTTTAGCGGTTGAACTCAAAATAGATGACAAGATCAACTGGATAGGTTTTCAGAGCGAAAATAAGTTCGACCTGCTGCAGGCACATGATCTTTTTGTGCTGCCTTCATACGACGAAAACTTCGGCAATACGGTGATCGAGAGCCTGGGCGTGGGTACACCTGTTCTGATCAGCGAAGAGGTGGGCCTGGCCGACTATGTAAAAGAAAATCAAATGGGCTGGATATGCCATACCAATCCGCAATCCGTCGCATGGGAGATCAATAATATTTTTATAAACCAACAGGCAGAGATGGAAGCGATCAGAAAAAAAGCCCCCGAAATTATCTTCCGTGACTTTGATGATGATAATTTAGTGCGAAAATACATCGAAATGTACCAGCAACTGGTGGTGATATGAGCGATTATAAAGATTACGGGTTTCATACCGACCAACCGGCACATACATTTGCTTACCTGCAGGCACCCTTGCTGTCCTTGCTGGACAAGCAAAAAAACCGGTTCATCCTGGATTTGGGCTGCGGGAACGGATACCTGGCCAATTTCCTCATCGCGCAGGGTTTTAATGCTTATGGAACCGATGCATCTGCAGAAGGTATCGCGATAGCAAAGCAAGCAAACCCCGACCGGTTTTTTATACAAGATCTGTCGACAGACGAATTGCCTGTCGACCTGCGGTCCTTAAAATTTGATACGGTTATCGCAACCGAGGTAATCGAGCATCTATATGATCCGGCTGGCTTTATTGGTTTTTGTAAGAACAGCTTAAGCCCGGGAGGTGAACTTATTCTCACTACCCCTTATCATGGCTACTTAAAAAATTTAATGCTAAGTGTGTTTGACAAATGGGATCATCACCACAGTCCAGGCTGGCATGGGGGACATATCAAATTCTGGTCGAAAGCAACATTGAGTGACCTGCTGACCAAACAAGGTTTTGAAGTAATTACTTTTATGGGCTGCGGACGTGTGCCGTACTTCTGGAAATCGATGATCATAAAAGCGAGGTTATCTTGAACAGGCCGTTTTCATTTATCATCATCACGTATAACGAGGAAGTACACCTTCCGCGTTTGCTTAGTTCTATTGTTGACCTTGGTGCGCCCATTTTTATTTTAGACTCGGGAAGCACGGACGCTACCCTGCAAATCGCAAAGGAGGCCGGCGTAACGGTTTTGCAGCATCCTTTTGAAAACCATCCGCAGCAATGGGATTTCGCCCTGAAAAACTTTAAGATCGAAACCCCATGGGTCGTTTGCCTCGACGCTGATCACACGGTAACGCCTGAATTAAGAAAGCACCTGGATGAATTTACTGACGAGGGCCATACCGGCGTAAGCGGCATTTACTTTAACCGCAAAAATTTTTTTAAAGGCAAATGGCTTAAACACGGCGGGTACTTCCCTTTTTATTTGTTGAAAATGTTTAGGTACGGGGTCGGGTATTCTGATTTGAACGAGAACATGGACCATCGGTTCATCGTTCCGGGAAAGACGATCATCTGGAAAGACGGTTATTTGCTGGAAGAAAACCTGAAGGAAAACCAGGTCAGCTTTTGGATTGCCAAACACAACCGCTATAGCGACCTGGTTGCGCACGAAGAGGTTGAACGAATGATGCAGATGAGGCAGCAAACGCTTAAACCCCATTTTTGGGGTTCGCCGGACGAGCGCACAGCCTGGCTGAAGCAATTGTGGTGGCGGCTGCCACGCTATACGCGCCCAATGCTGTATTTTACCTACAGGATGACCTTTCAGCTGGGTATACTGGATGGCCGCACGGGTGTGATATTTCATTTTTTACAGGGATTTTGGTTCAGGCTGATCGTTGATGTGAAGATCGATGAAATTTTACAGCAGCAGAATATGCAAAAAACGCCAATCAAAAAAACAGCCAGCCCGCTAAAATTTGCTGTAGTTTTTGTGGCCCTTTTCGCCCTGTTCTATTATTTCAACATCCTTTTTTTCGGGCTTACTTCCCGGGGTAACCATTATTCACCCTTTTTGGCAGCCCATCTTAACTATATTGCAGGTTTGCGCAGCTTACTATTAAAGACAAGCGCGTGGATACTTAACCTGATCGGGTTTGCGGCCATAACAAACGATTACGACCTGCTGGTGGCCGGGCACGGAACCCTGCAGGTCGTTTACTCGTGCCTGGGACTGGGGGTGATCAGTTTTTTTGCGGCGTTTGTGCTGGCGTACCCCAAAAAATGGAAACAGAAGATAATTTTCCTGGTCTGCGGCATTATCGGTATCGAGTTTTTAAATGTGCTGCGGTTTGTGTTACTGGCAATTTTTTGGGACAAAAGCCGTCACCATATTATCGATCACCACGCCATTTTTAATGTCATCGTGTACTTGTTAATCGCTATTGTATTGTATTTTTGGGTTAAGCATGATGATGCCCCGCTTTCAAAAAATGCGCAAAACTGATCTTTCGGCATATAATAACCACCCGTTTCACCCTGGTGGCAATGCCTTTAAAAGGTTGTTATGGTATTATACCAACGCCATATTTTTTAAAACCAGCCTGTTGCCCTCAAATGGCTTCAAATGTTTTTTGCTGCGTTCGTTCGGGGCTACGGTAGGTAAAGGCGTCACGATTAAACCTGGCGTAAACATCAAATATGCCTGGCATCTCCAAATAGGCGACGACACCTGGATAGGCGAAAATGTTTGGATAGACTGCCTGCTGCCGGTTAGCATCGGCAGTCATGTTTGCCTTTCACAGGGAGCTGTTCTGCTTACGGGCAACCACAATTATAAAAAATCAACTTTCGATCTGATCGTACAGAGCTTTACACTTGAAGACGGCGCCTGGATAGGCGCTTGTGCCATTGTAAATCCGGGTATTACGGTACACACGCACGCGGTTTTAACCACCGGCTCTGTAGCGACGAAAAACCTGGAGCCATACAGTATTTACCAGGGCAACCCTGCCGTGAAGATCAGGGAAAGGGTGGTTGAATAGATTTTTTTACGTCCCCTTTATCTAAACATGATCTCAAAAAAAAATAACGCACACCAAATTATTCTTGTCGTCATTGGGGTAATAGTGCTGGTTTCCGGCATTGTTTTATTCCTCATCCCACCCGCGCTATTTACCGACCCATCGCAGGGTTTCCAGGTTTTGCAAAGCATGCAGCACGGGGGCGGCTTTAATAACCTTGTTGCACCCGACCAGGGCGATATCGCTCAAAATTACACCCAGTTTTTAACCTGGTGGTCGCCGGGGCAATACCTCGTGCCTTATTTTTTTCAACTCGTTACCGGCCTAAACCTGGCCCATGGCATCGTGATCGCCACCATACTGGCCGAACTTTTAGGTTTGACCGGCCTTTTTTATTTCTTCAGGAAGATCGGTTTTACGCCACTTATCGCCTCGGTTAGCCTGCTGTTTATCGTCAGCCAGGTAGTGTTTATGGTGCCGCACATCTTCTATTCCGGCGGAGAGATATTGTTATTCGCGTTCGAGGGCTGGTTTTTGTATGGCTGCGTTGCGCTAAAGCAAGCCGATTGGAAACTGTTCCTGTTTGTATTGTTGGCGGGCTTCGTTGGCTTTTTCCTGAAGTCGTCGTTTTTATGGATGTATGGCGCAGGTTTAATTTGTTTATGGATAAGGCAGGCCGATAGAGAACGATCATTGGCTAAATGGGTAAAAAATGCATTTTGGGTGGGCCTTCCCGCAATTATTGCGATTGCTGTGATCGATCACTATTACATTGCGAAAGGCGACAGTCCGATCACCGGCGCCAGCGGCCTGAAACTAACCGCCGAAACTTTCACCTACCCGCTTGCATCGCCTGTTTTATCAGGATTTTCGCTAGACGATATGTTGAACGGCCTGGTAGATCATTTTGGTAAGCCATTATTTAGCCAGCAATGGGCGCTTATAATTTTAGTGGCGGCGGCTTTGCTCAGCATCGCATTGGTTTGGTTTATCATACGCCGCGTGGCCAACAACAACTACCGTTTGTTTGTGGTTGTTTTTTATGGCGTCGCCGTCCTGTTTTTCGGTATATCGTACCTGCGACAGCTAAACATTTCGATGGAGGCGCGGCATTTCCGCATCATCGGTTTGCTCATCACGCCCGGCGTTATTTACCTGGCCACACAGCTTAAAACAGCGTACAAAGTAGTATTCGCGTTTATTTTTTTAGTTATTGCGGGGTACAGCGTATCCTACCTGGCGCACGGATATGCCATTAATGGCAAATTAGCGCGAGGCATAACCGGCGTTGCGCAACCCAATATCGACCAAACGGCATTAAACCAGGTGTTGAAACTTGACCATGAAAAACGCGGCATCACCTTTGTTTTTATTGGCGACGATATTGGCCTTGAATTGCAGCACAACCGTTACGTAGCCCTGCAACCCATTTCCGATTCGCTAAAAATTAATGCCGACGACTATGAATATGCTGGTTTTGGCGGCCCGCTGTATATTGTATTGCCGGAAACATACAATGGCCCAAAGGAAAAGCTGGTGATGAAGAGTTTCCAGAATTATGCCGGCTGGAATGTATCGATGCTGGATGCGAATTATGTTTTGTATGTGGGGGATAGGAAGAAGTGAGTTGTTGGAAGGTTGAAAAGTTGTAATGTTGGAAAGTTAAAGGTCATAACATTAAAACGTTCCAACCTTTCAACATTACAACAGAACTACCCGTTTATCTTTTTCCATAACAGATCCTTTAGCTCATCCAGGTTTTTTTGAGCTACTGAAGAGATAAACACAGCAGGAATTCCCGATGGGAGTTCCTTTTTCATTTCAGCCTGTAGTTCGGCGTCAAGCAGGTCCGATTTGGTGATGGCCAGTACGCGGGGCTTGTGCATCAGTTCGGGATTATATTCCTGTAGCTCATGCAGCAGGATGTTGTATTCTTCTTTTAGCGTGCGGCTGGTATCAGCGGGTATCATAAACAGCAGTACCGAGTTACGCTCGATATGCCTCAAAAAGCGGAAACCGAGACCTTTTCCCTGCGAGGCGCCTTCAATAATTCCGGGGATATCAGCCATAACAAATGATTTGCTGCCGCGATAGGCAACTATCCCCAGGTTAGGCACCAGGGTGGTAAAAGCATAGTCGGCTATTTCGGGTTTTGCAGCGGAAACCACTGAAAGCAGGGTTGATTTACCGGCGTTCGGGAAGCCCACTAAACCTACGTCGGCCAGCACCTTTAACTCCAGCACGTTCCATTCTTCTTTACCCTCCTCACCGGGCTGTGCAAAACGCGGGGTTTGCAGCGTTGGTGTTTTGAAATGCCAGTTGCCCAGGCCCCCGCGGCCGCCTTCGGTTAATATCTTTGTCTCGCCGTCTTTGGTGATCTCAAATAATACTTCCCCGGTTTCGGCATTTTTGGCGATGGTACCCAGCGGCACTTCCAATATCTCGTCTTTACCTGTCTTGCCGGTTTTCAACGTACTACCACCTGCTTCGCCGTCGCCGGAAATAACATGTTTGCGGAATTTTAAGTGCAATAGCGTCCAAAGTTGAGCGTTCCCTTGTACGATCACATGCCCGCCACGTCCGCCGTCGCCGCCATCGGGGCCACCTTTAGCTGTAAACTTGTCGCGATGTAAATGCGACGAGCCGGCTCCGCCATGGCCAGAGCGGCAGCAGATCTTTACATAATCAACGAAGTTTGAACCTTGACTCATTTGATTTCGGATTTCGGAATTTCGATTTCGGAATTATTTTTTAGTAGGGAGTCGGGAAAGTCCGAAAGTTAAAAATAGAATAAAATAAGCAAGTAATTGTTTTATACTGAGAATTATTGGTCGGCTAACCATGCATCAAGCAGTTTGCAAACGGCATCAAATATTTCGTCAACGGTGCCTATGCCGTTAATGCTTTTAAATTTATCCTGGTTTTTGTAGAAACCCGCAACCGGCGCGGTCTTATCGTTATATTCATTAATGCGTTTGCGGATCACTTCGGGGTTTGCATCGTCCGGTCTCCCTGAGTCTTTTCCGCGCAATAATAAACGGTATTCTAATTCCTTGTCATGTACCTCAAGTGCGATCATTGCTGATATTGGCGCATTTTTGCTTTCCAGCAAGCGATCCAACGCTTCTGCCTGTGCTACAGTGCGCGGAAAGCCATCGAAAATAAAGCCTTTAGCGTCCTTATTGGCGTCCAGTTTGTGGCTGATCATCCCGATAACCACCTCGTCGGGAACCAGAATACCCTGGTCCATCAGCTTCTTTGCTTCTAAGCCAAGTTCGGTACCCTGCGAAATTTCTCCGCGCAGCAAATCACCCGTAGAAAGATGGATCAACCCATATTTCTCGATCAATTTTTGCGACTGTGTTCCTTTTCCCGCTCCGGGAGGGCCAAACAAAACCAGATTTAGCATAGGCTGAACAAATTTAAAGCCTTCCGGTACTATACTGAAAGGCTTTTTAGTCATTGGTCATTAGTCATTAGTCATTGGTGGGATTTTCTAATGACCGATGACTAATGACCGACGAAGTGCACTTGAAGGGAGTCGAACCCCTAACCTTCCCGATTTGCAATCGGGATGCTCTATCCAATTGAGCTATTCCAGTACAAAAAAAGTGCACTTGAAGGGAGTCGAACCCCTAACCTTCCCGATTTGCAATCGGGATGCTCTATCCAATTGAGCTATTCCTGTACAAAAAAAGTGCACTTGAAGGGAGTCGAACCCCTAACCTCCTGATCCGTAGTCAGGTGCTCTATCCAATTGAGCTACAAGTGCGGTCGTTATATGACCCGTTAAAAACGGACTGCAAAGATAAGATTTCCTTTCAATCCGCTATAATATTTTTCAAAATTACTTCACAGCCTCGGCAATGGCATTAAAATCGGGCAGGTCTTTGGCTGATTCGAGCACCTCGGCATAGATAATATTTTGCTCCTCGTCTATCACAAAAGCAGCTCGTTTGGATACGCCTTTCAGCCCCAGGAAAAATTCTTCATAAAAGGCGCCATAGGCAGGCGATGCTTCTTTATTGAAATCCGAAAGCAGCTCAAACTGGTAGTTATATTCCTGCTTGAATTTTAAAAGCGTGTGGGGAGAGTCGACTGAAATTCCAAAAACAACGGCGTTCATACCGTCGTAATAGCCGAAATTATCGCGCATGGTACATAACTGGGTGGTGCAGGTACCGGTAAAAGCGAAAGGAAAAAAATGCAGGACCACCTTCTTTCCTTTAAAATCAGATAATGAAACCGGTTTCTTTTCGGTTGATATTAAAGTGAACTGAGGCGCTGGCTGGCCGGGTTGTAATGACATGTGTGGTTTTTTATGCAAAAGAAATCATTTGAAACAAGTCATCGCGCAGCCGGAGCGCTTTTTTACATTTCTATGTACAGTTATTTTAACTTCAATAATTTGTCCGCATTGCCATGTTTTAATTTTCTCATATCCTCCATGCTTAGCTGCATGGTTTCAAGATATTGTTTTCCCTGCTCATTAGTGCTGAAAGGATAGTCAACTGAAAATAGCACATTGTCGATCCCGAAAGTGTCGATTGCTATCTGCAATGGCGGCAGTGTAAACAACCCGCTGGTGGTGATGTGCACCTGGTCGCGGAGGGTTTGGCTTACTGTGCGCTGGTTGAGGCCGGCCTCGTCCGGTTTAAATGCATTGCTGGAGCGGGCCATCATCATAGGCAGCATTTCGCCCATGTGGCCGATAATGAGTTTTAAGCGGGGATATTTGTCGAGCGTGCCGGATACGATCAGTCGCAGCACGTGTATGGCGGTTTCGCTATGCCACCCCCAACCGGCGATAGATAAAAGCATTCCCGAATATTTAGGCAGGCCGGAATAATAAGCCTCTACGACAGCTTTTGGCGGCAGGCCCGGGTGCAGGTATATGGGTACGTCGAGCTCCAGGGCTTTCGCCAGTATCGGGGCGTACTTCGGATGGTCCAAAAATTCATCGTTGGTGAGCCCATTGATTAGTGCGCCGCAAAATTGATAGGTTTTTACGGTTCGCTCCAACTCTTCGGCAGCCGCTTCGGGATTGGTTGTCGGCAGGTGGGCAAATGCTTTGAACCTGTCGGGATGGGCTGAGATTTTGGAAGCGATCAGGTCGTTGTATTCCTTTGCGAATGCAGGGCTTTCATCGGGGCCCAGCAGATCAGCGCCATCACCGGTTACAGAGAGCACCATGGTAGAAATGCCATTCTCATCCATCGACTGCAGGCGCTGCCCGGTGACATCCGACAGCACCGGTTCCATCCTTTTCATAAAAGAGGACATGCCGGTTATATGCTGCGACAGTCTTTCGGAGGGGATTTTATCGGTTAATTCAGGAAAGCTGATGTGTTCTTCAAGGGTTACAATGCGCATGGGCTTGATTTTATTGTTTAACAAAGATCATCTTGTTTGAATTTAAAAACGTTGATCTGCGTCAATAAATCAAATCTTTGATTTTAACCGGCTCAGCGCTTCTGGCGAGATGTTGAGGTAATTGGCCACCAGTTTATTGGACAGGCGCTGAACATAATGAGGGTTTTCCTTCAATAAATATTTGTATCGCTCCGTGGCATCCTGGGTGGCTAAAATCTGTAAACGCCTGGTATTGTTCACATAAGCAAACTCCAGGAAATTGCGGTAGAATTTCTCCCAGGCTGGTATAATATCCAGCAAACGGTAAAAGTCGTCGCGTGTGATGTAAAGCAGTTCTGTAGTTTCGATTGCTGTTGTAAATTCAGTTAAAGGTTCGCCGGTGATAAACGATACCAACGATGTAGAAAATGTATTTTCAAAAGCAAACCTGCGGGTTACCTCGCCTCCGTCAACTTTTAAAAAATAAACCCTCAGGCAGCCTTTGTTTACAAAATACATCCTGCGGGCAGGAGTGCCTGCATTATTTATCACTTCATTCTTTTTAAGCGTTAAGGGTTTAAAACAAGCAAGGACGACTTGTAACTGGGCCTCATCTATGGCAACCCTGTCGGTTATATATTTAGCTAATTGTGTGTACATCGTTCAATTTGTTTCGCGGAAGCTGGTAAACATTGTTCACCAAAAAACCAAAAGTAAATTTTTTTAGCAGCTGATAAGTTTTAATTTAGAAGGATAAATCTTGTAATGAAAACGATCCTATACCTGTTGCTCTCGCTTACCTTTTTAGCCAGCACAGCAATCGCGCAAAAACAGAAAACGCCGTGCAATTTTATTTTACAAGGCGCTATAGTTTGCCGGAAAGCCCACAAAATTTTCCTGGTCTACCGCGACAACACTGGTTCAAAAGTTATGCGGACCGCTTACATTAAAAAAGGAAAGTTTGTGTTTCGGGATTTTGTTTCCAGCCCGGTTTCCG
>Ga0206954_1096_pt1 | contig 24847 bp, 29 predicted proteins | sample Alteio_BWOrgHeat_37_FD_153250 | JGI IMG/M metagenome (GOLD analysis project Ga0206954, IMG submission 153250) | Enriched cells from forest soil in Barre Woods Harvard Forest LTER site, Petersham, Massachusetts, United States -... | ecosystem: Environmental > Terrestrial > Soil > Temperate forest >...
AACAAAATCAGGCGACAAATGGAAGACATATGAATTTCTCAAGGAAAACGGCCTGCCTTGTGCAGATTCATCGCTACCACAAGACCAGGACAAGTTCCTCAAGGACCACAAGTTTCCAATCATAGTAAAGCCAAGGGAGGGCCATGGTTCTCTGCATTTCTATATTGTACACAACATCAAAGAACGTGACAATGCAGAAAACGCAATCCGAAATGCAGGGTGGAGGCCTTTGCTGCAAGAATATCTCAAAGGTGATGATTCAGAATTTACAACAGGTGTTACAACAAGTCATGATGGCAAAGTAATGTCTTCAATCTCAATGAACAAGACCCTAAAGAGCGGGCAGACATACAAGGCCTTCATTGATACATACAAGGATGTTAGAAAGTCTGCAGAACAAGTTGCACTCAAGATAGGAGCAAGAGGTGCAATCAACATCCAGGCAAAAATGTCCAGTGGAAAACCAAAGATATTTGAAATCAATGCACGATTTTCTGCAACATCGCCACTCAGGGCAGTTGCAGGCATAAACGAGCCAGACATTGTATTTCGTAACATGGTACTAGGTGAGAATATCAAAATGAAAGAATACAAAAAACTAGTATGCATGAGATACTGGAACGAAGTATACGTTCCATATTCAACATATAAAAAAGTTCAGCGTGATGGAAAGGTGGAACACTCTGACTCGTTTATTCCAGATTATTTTTAAAAAAATTCGTTATATCACATCAGTCTTGCAAATAGTATGCTGGTTGCATTTTTCATCACCTTGGTTGCATAAATTGTAGATATCATCCCTGCAAACATTGCAGCCCCAAGATATGCAAATACCAAGTTTTCAAATCCAGAGCTTGCAAGTAAGATGCCGCCTACTATTACAATTAATGCAGATATCATGACAATGAATGCAAGTAATTTTATTTTATTTGTCAACATCAAAAGCAAGCTATTTGCAGTAAAAAGAGACAAGAATACATTTGCAATAGAGGCAATGCGAAGCACGTGTATGCTAGCCTGTGAAAACTCTACATGAGCCATCACATATGGTTGAGCAAGATTAAGAACTATGGCAGTTACAACAGAGGAAAAAACTGTTACCAAGAGCAATTTTTTGTACGTATTTTCGATGTATTTGCTAATCATGCCTGCTTGTGATACCCTGATCTTTATGCTGACATTATTCATGTGCATGTGGATTGGCTCCATCATCACATACTGGATTATCGAGGCAGGCAGCAATACAACCAATGCCAAGTCTGCACCCGCATGGTAAACAGAATTAAAGGCCATTGGCAACCCAAATCCCCCATGTAGAACCAGAGGATTGTACATCCATGACAAGATACGGTCTGCAAACATGGTTACAAGATAAAATGTTCCATAAAGTGAGTACGATGTCACCTCCCAGAGCTGAACTGCAAATCTTGATTTTATGGTCTTGTCTGTTCTGCTAATTGGATTGTAAAAATGAGGCTTGTCTGCAGATGTGGTCACGGTGTTGGCTTTGAGTAATTTATAGTGCTGGTATATTGAAAAAACTGACAGTGCAATAAAAGCAGTTATCAGCCCTGCAAAATATCTTGTAACATTGTCAGGTATTATGATATCAGCAAAATAATATACAGAAAGCAGTGACGCAAATGCAGCAGTGTATGCTATAATCAACTGGCCCAGTTTTTTTAGTGCATACATAATCATGTAGCTTGCACGATGCAGTGATACAGTAACTGTGCTTATTGCTACAATGCCAACAAGGTTCAGCGGAATGTGTGCAAAATATCCAATTGCAAATAGAGTACATACAGTTGCAGACAAGACAGCTCCCACAAGACCATAGGTCCGCTTTTGCAGCCTTTTTACTTCGCCCATGTTTGTTTGTGCATTATAGAACAAAAACAGCCTGTTGAACACCTGCAGTGTTCCTTCAGTTATGACAAGGCCAAGAAAGACTCCACTTACAAATGCAGTTGTAATCTGTATCGGCAGTCCCCATGCCATCCACAATGATACACCTGTGATAAACAACAATGCAAGTGAGCCAAGCCATGGAAAGATCATTCCAATTCCTTCCACCAATCTTTTTTGCAGGCTAGGTATCTTCATCGTAAATGATTCTATGAACAGTTCCTTGCTTTTTCCCCTTGTCTCATACATGTCAAGAAAATTGTATATGTAATATGCAAGTGCATGAAAGTCTGCAAACCCATATTGCATCAGGGTTTCTTTTCGGTAACCAAGACACTCAAGCAATACTATAATGTCTGCAGTGTTGTTCACGTTTGGTTGCACTTCAATTATAGAGCGTGCAACCTTTTGTGCAAAGATCCTCGATTCCCTTGATGTGTTTTGTTGTTTTGTTGTAAGCATTTTTTCTACCTCAAATTTTATGTGACAATCTCAGGTGCAAGTTTTGATTTGATGTGTTCTACAACATCTGTAAGGCCGTCAGAGAGCGTAATTTTTGGCGCAAATCCTGTTGCGTTTACAATCTTTTCAGCATTGGCAAGGCCAAATTTGACATCACCTGGCCTTGGAGGGCCAAACTTGTGCGGTACATTTCCAGTGCCTGTCACAGATTTTATAGTCAAAAGCAGTTCAAGTATGCTTGTTGCATTACCTGTTGCCACATTGAACATCTCCCCTACAGCATTCTTGGACTCCATGGCAAGCATGTTGGCATGAACAATATCTTTTACGTGTATGAAATCCCGTGTCTGCAAGCCATCCCCAAATATTGTCGGAGTCTGCTTGTTCATCAACTGGTTTACAAAAATTGTAATCACACCACTATAGTCATTTAGTTTTTGTCGCGCGCCAAAGACGTTAAAGTATCGTAACGCCACAGTCTCAAGCCCATATGTTTGATAATATGCACTAAGATAGTCTTCAACTGCAAGTTTTGTTGCACCATATGGGGAATATGGCCTGCACACTTGCAGCTCAGATGCCTTGCCCTTGAGAATGCCATATACTGCAGCAGATGATGCAAAGACAAGTCTTGGTATCTTATTTGCCACACAGAAATTCATTATCTCAAGTGACATGTTTACATTGACGTCATGGACTACCATTGGCTCTGTAATTGATCGTGTTATGCTTGCAATTGCAGCTTCATGAAACACAACATCAACACCGGATACGTCTGCCATAATTTTTCCAATGTTTTTTGCATCCCCTATTTTTACATGCAACAAATCATTTCCATCATGCTGTTTTAGATTGTCAAGCGAGCCAGTGCTGAGGTTGTCTATGACAAATGTTTCAATTTTTCTTTTTAGCAGTTCATCTACGATGTGACTTCCAATAAATCCCGCGCCCCCGGTGACCAGCGCTTTTCTTGGTGTCATTGTATAATAGCCTCGCAGGATTTTGCTTCAGGGTCTTTGTGTGAACTGGTAAGATTTTCATATTCTTTTTTAAAGCTCTCCACACATTTTTCTAGCGTAAATTCAGCATGCACTTTTTTTATGGCAGCTTCTTCGAACTGACGTCGAAGGTTGTCATCTGTCAATAACTTTACCATTCCTTGTGCAAGATCATGCGGCCTTCTGCTTCTTACAAGCAACCCACATCCATCAAGGGCTTCTCGTACTCCCCCAACATCAGATGCAATGACTGCCTTGCCACATGCCATCGCTTCAATAATTGTAAACGGAAATCCTTCAGTGATGCTGCTGATTGCAATTATATCTGCCTCATTGTACACTTTTTCAGGCTCTTTTGTTCCGCCCATGAATTTTACATTGTCTTCAAGTTTTAGATCCGCTACTGTCTTGAGGCACCGGAGCGAATAGTCAAGATCACTTGATGTGCCATAAATCAGGCACAAAATATCAGGAATCTTTTCTCTTGCATAGTTTATGGCCTGGATCAAGCATACAATATCCTTGAAGACATCCACTCTGGCTACTGTAACAACAGTGGGTCGGTTGTTTGTCCGTGTAACCTGCATGGGCTTGAATCTGGATGTGTTAACCCCGTTGTAGATGACTTTTATCTTGGCAGGGTCTGCCCCAAGGCTTTTCTCCCAGTTTTTGTTTGCCTCGCAGACAGGAGTGATTACATCTGCAACAGAATATACCACACGCACAATGTTGTGCGAAAAGACCTTCCAGAATATCTTTGAGGGCTCGTCAAACAAAAATGCATTATAATACAAAAGCAATTCCCGAAACGCAACACCGTGCTCTGTTATTATCACAGGACAGTTGCTCTCTTTTTTTGCATATACAGCAACCAGTGATGGAAGCCATGCAAGAGAGCAATGTATGACATCAACTTTTGGCACCTGTATTGAAAGAAGTTGTATGTTTCTCTGGATTAACTGAAAAGCAGTAAGAGCTTCTTTGAATGTCATGCTGCTATACATCGGCTCGTTGTTGAGCAACTCGATGAAGATATCCCATGTCAGTGGATCCTCAAGGCATTTTTTTGCATCATATTGTACCAGTAGATCATGCAGTTGTATCACAACATCTGCAAGCACTTTGGTATTGCAACGATCAGAGAGTACAGACTTCATAAACTCTGTATACAGAGGAAAGAACTTTTCTTTTATCACACGCTGTGTAGTCTTGAGAATTCTTGCCTGCAAAAGATTGTCTCGCTTGCAAAATTCTTCATATCGCGTGGCGCCAAATATTGGAACTTCAATTACTGTTGTGACATTTTTTGGAATTGTATATACACTATTGCTGTTTGGGTTTGAGAGTTGATTTATGACTGCAAATTCATACTCTGGCATTGAATCTATGAGTGTCTTTGTCCACGTGTAAACTCCTCCTGTTGCAAAGTTAGGATAACAGTCCCAGTTGATTATCAAGACTTTTTTCATTTCTTCTCCTCGGAAATTTTATTGAAGATGCGCTGGAAGATATGCGGGTTTGATTTGTCATCAGATGTTGCCACAATTTCGCTCAAGAAATTTTTGATGGCGTTATCAACATCTGCAGATACTTGCATGTTGGCAGTATGTATCCCCGACTGTGGTACTTGGTCAGACTTTCGTATCCTCAGAGATTCCATGGCTTCCTTTTCGCCAAAAAACGGATTTACTTTTCTTGAAAGGGAGACATATTTTTCATAGATATTTTGTGCCTTGTTGTTTTCGCATGCCAAGTTATAGAACTCGTATGCCTCCTGGTATGACCAGAGTGCCTCCCTGACAGAGTTTCCTATCACTTGTATGGCATTATTTTCGTACAAGGTGGCAGTCTGCAGGTATAGTTGCCTTGCACCAGCCAGGTTGCCATCCATGGCAAGGCAGTCTGCTGCGCACGAGCAGCTAAGTGCAGCCCTCACAAAAGAATTCTGCTTGATGCATTCTGACGAGTCTTTTAGATAAAAAATAAACGCCTTGAGATATTCCCCCTCGTCCTCCATTTTTATGGCATTAAGCCACAGGTTAGATTCATTTGTAATCCTATCCATCCATGTCTCTAGTTTTTTCAATCCATTGGCATTTCAATGTCGTATTTTTTAAGATAGAAGTAAATTTCTTTAGGTAAAATCTTGTAGAGAATAGTTCTAGAAATACCTACTGAGAGAGTTTTCGTCAATGTATTTAATATTCAAAGAGAGTTAGAGTCCGAATGTGTTCCATCATAGGATACCTAGGCGATATATCTGCAACAAAAATTCTTGTTAGTGGATTAAAGCGCATGGAGTACAGGGGGTATGACAGTGTTGGCGTGGCAACTTTTGCAGACAGCCAAATTAGCGTCAAAAAAGGAGTTGGCAGAGTAGAGCAGGTAAACAGCAAAGCAAACTTGCAAACATTGCAAGGAAACATTGGAATTGGCCATACAAGATGGGCAACACATGGTGGAGTCAATGAAGTCAACGCCCATCCACATTTATCAAGTTCAGGAAAAATTGCCATTGTACACAACGGAATAATTGACAACTATAAAGAATTAAAAGAAATTCTTCAGAAAAGAAAATATTTTTTCAAAAGCGAGACTGACAGTGAGATCATTGCAAATCTTTTGCAGTATCATTATGATATGACAAAAGATGTCAAAAGATCAATTATAAAAACTGTAAATGAGTTAAGGGGGGATTATTCATTTGTTGCAGTCTTCTCAGACGGCACACTTGCTGCAGCCAGGTTCCATGAGCCACTCATAGTGGGCGTGGGAAAAAATGGATATTTTATTTCCAGCGATGTCTTGGGATTCATCGAGCATACAGATGAGGCAATATATCCAGACAATGGAGAAATTGTAATAATTAATTTTGATGGCATTGAATTATTTGATTTTGCAGGCAACCCAGTAATGCACCAGGTTACAAAAATATCAAAAGAATTTGCAGATGCATACAAGGGAGATTATGCACACTTTACATTAAAGGAAATTTTTGAGCAACCCCATGCAATATTGAAGGCAGGAGAAAACACAAGGGCAGAACTAGAGTCATTTGCAGGAACGATACGAGATGCAAAACAGCTCTACATCACAGGCAGCGGCACAAGTTATAACGCAGCACTTGTTGCAAAGCACCTATTTCTAAAATATGGTAAAAAAAAGATAGAGGCAATAATTTCAAGCGAGGCGCGATTCTATCCAGATTATTTTGACAAGCAGTCAATTCTCATAGCACTGTCGCAGAGTGGTGAGAGTGCAGATGTCATGGAAGCAGTAAAGATTGCAAAGGGTAACGGCGGAGAAATATTTTCAATTGTAAATACAATGACCTCGTCTCTTGCACAGATATCATCTATTTCAGTTGGGCTAAACTGCGGCCCAGAAATAGGAGTAGCTGCAACCAAAAGTTTCACATCCCAATTGTCAGTCATCTATAAAATTGCAAACATGGTATGCAGTGAACAGATAGGATTTGATCTGAAAAAAACATCTGCTGCCATGAATTTAGTTCTAGAGTCTAGCTCACAGATACATAAAGTGGCCCGGGCCCTCAAGCATGCATCTGACATTTACATCATTGGAAGGGGGATTCATTATCCAATTGCACTGGAGGCAGCACTAAAGCTAAAAGAATTGACATACATACATGCAGAAGGTCTGCCAGGTGGCGAGCTAAAGCATGGGCCGCTGGCCCTAATGGATTCAAATTCTTTTGTAATTGTCATAAATCCCAATGATTCAACATATGGCGATACACTGACTTCGGCAAGGGAGATAAAGGCAAGAGGTGCCAAGATAATTGGCATCTCAGACATTTCAAGTGATGTGTATGATTATTTGATCGAGGTACCAAGCATCAACGAGTCAGCATATCCATTTGTTGAGATTGTACCAATACAGTTATTGGCATATTATGCAGCGCTAGAAAATGAAACAGACCCTGACTATCCAAGAAATCTAGCAAAGTCAGTAACAGTCAAGTAAAACCAATCTAGATACTTGACAGATAACAAATCTTATAGAACATTTTGAGCAAATCAAGATAACAAAGAGCAGTCAAGGTAAATATGATGTTCAAGATAGTGCGCATTACAAAAAAACACGAGGCAGAGTCGAGCAAAAAGTGGTTAACCGCATCTGATTTTACAGGAGGTGAAAGATATTCATAGAATTCATGATTCTTCCAGCACTGCAGAGCACGTATACTTTCATGTTCCCACATGTGTAGAATGTAAAAAGACCATACATTTTCATGCAGGGGACATAATCAACGGCGACAAATGGTACCATAGTGCATGCTGGAGCACAACTGAAAAGAAACAGCAGATTCTCTGTCAGAACTGAAAAATCTGCAATTTCAGACATTTTTTTGTCTCACAGTATTCATTCCTATCCGATATTATCATATATCAGCCAAGTCAAATATCAATAAATGCGGAATTTAACAAATAATCAAAATTTCACAAATGGAAACATCCCAGATGATCTGGTAAATTTCCTCAGACAGGACACATATTCATTAATAATAAAGGGGTATGCCGGAACAGGCAAAACCACTCTAGCGCTCACAATTTTAAACGAGATGCAGATAAAGACAAACTGCCTCTACATATCTACCAGGATATCCCCCGATCAACTCTTCCAGTATTATCCATGGCTTGAAGAATCTTTTGGCGGTTCAAGAAAAACAAAACTGACCGAAGCTGCAGAAAGCGCAGATGGTTCACTAGTCTTTGTTGATGCAAGACTTGATGAGCCAGGTTCCCTTTTTGAGCGTATTACAAATGAGCTGATGGATGTCAAGGCACCAACAATAATTATCGATACATGGGATGCAATAGGATTTTTCATGGACAAAGAGGCCTTGATGAATAACGCAAGAGTATTGCAGACATGGAGGGAAAGGGCTGGCGCAAAAATAATTTTTGTTACAGAATCTCCAGAGGACACTACATTTGATTTTCTAGCAGATGGCGTGGTGGAGCTAAAACAAGTGTACCACGACAACAGAAAAGTCAGGGAGATCTTTTTGTCAAAGTTACGAGGCTCAAGAATAAACAGTCCATCATGCATCTTCTCGCTAAATAACGGAATATTTCAAAGCTATGGACATTACCAACCAAAAGAATTTACAAATATTGCAATTGCAAAAGAACGCAGATCAGCAGATCAAGGCAATGACATAAAAAATTCACACATACCATCAGGATATGAAGACCTGGACAAATTATTTGGTGGAGGGTTTCCAAGTGGCGGAATAATCACACTAGAACTTGACACACATGTAAACACCAGAGTAGCAATGGCGTTTCTAAGTAAAATCATCACAGGATTTATGCACCGTGGCAATCCAGTCTTATTCCAGCCATTTGAGGGAGTAGAGCCAGAGCACATAAGCCAGTTCCTAAAACCCCCGCCAGGAATGAAATCAAGCGGTTCAATAGAAATATTGTCAAATGGAAACAAGGCAAGAATTGCAGAGTACCTATCAAGTCCAAAATATAACGAAAACAAGAAAAAATTACAGCATTTTCAAAGCACTATGCGCAGACTCAAAACTAGGCACAAAAAAGGGCTGCTGAGCATAATAGGCTCTGACTTGGCACGAGGGTTGTCAAATGCAGAGAACGGAAGACATGGAATTGAAAGCCTGGTATCTTTCATAAAATCAAATTCTGCACTATCAGTCTTTGTTCTAAGACAATCAAAGGATGACTTGCTAGAGTACTTGTCTGAGATTTCAGACATACACCTGAAGATACTTGAAATAAACGGCTCGCTGTTTTTGCAGTCAGAAATTCCGTGGTCACATCTTTATGCCATAGTTTCAAGAAATTACACAGACCACAATGAAATCACAATAGAGCCCATAGTGTAAATATCACCTTTTGCGTTTACTGGTTCAGAAATAGAAGAATCTTCCATACTCCTTAAATGAACTATAGAAGAATGTACCTTACTTGCTAATAGAAAAGTTCAACGGCTCACATCGTAACATAGAACAAGAGAATAAAGAGACCCAGTATGCAGATCTTGAAAGATATTTCATATCACAACCACAAAAAGAATTTGCAAGCATTGCAGGCCATGAAATGAAGACTACAATTCAGGCAATATTGGCATATTCAGAACTCTTGCAAGACAAGCATGATGAGTCAAGAGAAGATTACATCAAGGCAATATTGAGAAATGCTCAAAGGCTCAAGATGCTTTCAGATAACCTAACAGATCTGACCAAGATTGATGCAGACATGATGAAATTAAGAAAAAAACGATTTGACCTTGGTGCATTGGTTTTATCCCTAGTCAAGGACTTTGAGAGCATGAACAGGCATAATGAATCAAAAATCAAGATTTCAGTCCAGTCAGTAAGGCATGTTTTTGTCAATGCAGACGCACAAAGACTTGCCCAAGTCATTTTAAATCTCTTGGATAATGCAATCAAGTTTACCAAAGATGGAAGCATATCAATCACACTAGAACAGAGACCAGGGGAAGATTTCATACTGGCAACAATAACTGATACAGGACCTGGAATTGACAGCAAGGTAAAGCCAGATTTATTTAACAAATTTGCTACATCATCGTACAGCGGCACAGGACTGGGGTTATACATTTGCAGAAACATCATAGAGGCTCATGGCGGAAGGATCTGGGCAGAAAATAACTCTGGCAGAAACGGAGCAACTTTTTCATTCACCATTCCAGCAAACCATATACGTTCTAACCTAAATTACACTAAATTTTTAAATTCAACAATAAAGGTGTAAGATAATGAAAAAGATTCTAGTTGTAGACGATGAGCCAGACATTACAGCATCCATAAAAAACGGGTTACAAAGAAAAGGGTTTGAAGTTGACGTGTACAACGACCCATCAGATGCCCTGTCAAATTTCAAGCCAGACACCTATGATTTGCTACTAATAGACATCAGGATGCCAAAGATGAACGGCTTTGAGCTATACCGCGAAGTAAAAAAGAAGAGCAATGACGTTAAAATTTGCTTTTTTACTGCTTTTGAGGTATATTATGACGAATTCCGAAAAATGTTTCCCAATCTAGAAGTCAAGTGCTTTATCAGAAAGCCCATCACCATCAATGATCTTGTGACTCACATAAACTCTGAACTGGAAAAATAACTATTCAAGACACATCATTGCCTTATTGGAGTAACAGATGCTTGTCTTACCTCATCGACAAAAAATGGTGGAAGAGTGCTGTACGAGTCAGCATAGACGTATACAGTTCCAATTCCTTTTGATGCAACCTCTGTTAATTTTGATACCATTTCATCACGTGAAGTGACATTTCCAAGTATGACGCTTAATTTTGCAGGGGGCAGTTGTTCATTAATTAAAATATGGTGTGACTTGTCAGACTCTATTTCATGGATGTTTGCTATATCAGTACTGCCGCTTGTTATGTAACTGTCAACTTGGGGAAAGTTGTACCCGGGATTTATGTAGACAAGACCACCCAGGCTGTGCACGTGGTCTGAGAATTGTTTAAAGTTCTTTAGGTTGTCAGTGCTGCTTTCATTATCAAAAAATATTCCATCGGTTGGCACTGGAGACTTCATGTAATAATCAATGTTTTTCATACTCTCAGACGTGTTGAATACGTATCCTAGCGTCTTGATTCCCCTGTGCTTTAGATTAGCTATAACACTCTGCCAGTCTTCTGACAAGGAATCACCACATGGGCCGCTGCAGGGATTGATAATGACATACTTTATTGTAGCCGGATACTTGTCAGCTGCTTCATAAATTTGGTTCCATTGTGAATCATATGGATCAAAATATGGAACAACAATCATCTTTACAGTTTGGTTTTCTGTCATGTTTGCCAGCATATCACTAGAGACGTCGTTTCCCTGCATCTTTATATAAAAAAACAAGACAAGTGTCAAGGCAACTGCTACAAATACTGCAGCAAGAATTTTTTTCAATCATATAAATAATTATTTTGGTATTTTAAATAATGATGCTTAACATTTTGCTAGAAAATCATACATTTATTTTTCTTACGAAAAATATTTCCCAGCGAAAACAGGATATCTATAATAGAACAATGTACCATAGTATTTTATATATAACATTTTCACAGTAGAAGCGTCTAGAGTATGTCACAGCAACAAATGTACAGACCAATGCTTAACATCTATGATCTCGTTGATCGTGTCTTAGACAAGGGCCTAGTTATCGATGCAAACCTTTCAGTTTCACTAGTAGGTATAGAGATTCTTGTCATAAGAGCAAGAATAGTAGTATCAGGTATTGATACATTCTTACGATATGCATCTGCACTGGGACTTGCTGCACCGCCGGGATTGCCTCAAAAATAAGAGAACTGATCTAAATTGGCAGTGTGTCTAGTATGCGGTAAATTTGATGAAGTAGATCTTAAGAAAGCAATGAGCGGAGGCTGGGTCTTTATGCGATGCCCAGAATGCCACAGAGGCACGCCGTTGGACATTATCATGACCCACCTATCAAAAACAGTTACAGAGCAATACATCGACGGATTCTGCCAGCGTCACTGGTTCAAAGATAGCGGAATATGCGGTTATTGTAAGATTAGAAGAGAAGGTGTGAACGAAGATGTCGCTTAGTCAACGCCAATTTACTCCAGGGCAGCTGACAATAGTAGATCTAGTAGATAGAATTCTAGACAAGGGTGTAGTAATTACTGGAGACATTACAATTTCAATTGTCGGTGTAGATTTGCTTTCTTTGAAGATAAATCTCGTAATAGCATCACTTGAGACAGCAAAACGATACGGCATAAAACTTCCTTGGGAAAAATGGGAGAAGGAACAAAAACGCATACCTCCAAAAATTACGCCGCATAAAAGTGCAAAGAGGTAATGCACCCCAATGAATTCAAAAGTCCGTAAACCAAAAAAGGTAATCGTCCAGCAAGTAAATCTTGACGGCAAGAACCTACAAAAAGGACTTGCAAAGCTTGTGCTAGTTGTAATTGAATTACTCAGGCAAGTGTTAGAAAAGCAAGCACAAAAAAGAATCTCATCAGGAACTCTAACTAGAGAAGAAGTTGAAAGACTTGGACTTGCTTTCATGCAGATAAAACAGACAATAACTGACATATCAGAACAGTTTGGATTTGCACCCCAAGAGTTTGACATTAGGCTAAACCAGACGCACAATAAATTAACAGGAACTTCATCTAATACCACACTTGTGGAAGTAGTTGATCATCTGCTAAGCAAAGGAATCTTGCTTGCAGGCCAGGTAAAAATTTCTGTTGCAGATATTGACTTGGTCATACTTGACCTTCTTGGTGTCTTGTCTGCAGTGCACGGTGTCAAAAAATCAAGCAAGAAAAGGAGCACAACAAAATGAAGACAATAGGCAAGTATGTTTATTGTATCATGGACGGTGGAGGAACAAGCCAGAGTTTTGGAAAGATAGGCCTTGAGAACAGTGAGGTATACACCATATTTCACAAGGACCTAAGCGCAGTTGTAAGCAAGATAACATTCAAAGAGATGAGTCCAGACGTTGACAGCATCATAACGCACCAAAAGGTCGTGGAAAACTCTAGGAGTATTGGAACCACACTCCCAGTGAGATTTGGCATAATGTTCAAGACAGATGAAGGCGTAAAACAACTTCTAGTGAAATCATATAATGACTTTAGATCAAAGATGAACAAGTTACACGGAAAAGAAGAATTCGGGATCAAGGTTATCATAGAAAAGGAAGGTATGGAAAAGATCAAGGGTTCAGTAACACAGAATTCAAAGGAGGTCAAAAAAATGAAAAAAGAAATTTCCAAGTCAGGGGAAGGCGCGTCATATTTTATCAAAATGCGAATGGATGAATCCATCAAAAATGAGACACTACGAAAAATAGATGATCTAACAAGCCAGATTCATAATGAACTTTCAAGCACGGTTTCAGACAGTGCCATACTAAAATCAGACTTGTCCGAGATAGTTCTCAATACGGCATACCTTATTGATAAAAACGACATTACAAAATTCATTGAAAGTGTAGAAAAAATAAAAACACAATACAAAAAACACGGATTAATAATTCACCAGAGCGGACCATGGGCACCATATTCATTTTGTTGAGGAACATGAAATGCTGATAACATTTTTAATTATGAAATTAACGTTCGGGGCAATCATGAACGAGTGCAATCGCTTGGCATTAGAGGCAGACAAGGCAGAGCGCTCAAGATGGATAAAAACAAGATTGATCAGACTGCGAACAGATTATGAAAAAGGAATCATTGATGACATGGCCTATGCTGCAGGAGAGGAGAAGATACTAAAAGATTTACGCGATGGAGCGAGCACCTAATGAGTAGTCCCTATGACGAAAATGATAGGGCAATAATGCATGCATTACAGGTAAAAAAAATCCAGAACCACATAAAAGAACAAGTTGAGAAGGTAAAGATGGATGCATTCACCGCACGTGAGGAGCTCATACAGCAAAGGGCTGAAAAAATAGAACAGGTGAGACAAAAACTAAACGATACAACCCTATCCATAATTAAAAAACACGAATTGATAAAAGACAGATTAAACCAAGAGGCAGTATTCAGGGAAGCAAACATTCGTGTAAGCCGTGGGCTAGAGGCACTGGAAAAATTCATTCAAATTCTTCGTGATACAGAAATGGAAGACGAGATGCTCAAAAAAGCAATCCGTGATCCTATAATATCAAGTACTGCCAAGTCAGAGGCAAGAAAAGTCATCACTTCAGAGTTTTTCAAATCTGTTCAAAAACAGCTAGTCATGCAAACAGAATTTATCAACATAGCGGCTCATGAACTTCGTACACCCATCATGCCCATACTGGTAAACGTGGAGTTGTTAGCAGAGAGGCTAGGCAGTGACAATGATGAAATAAAAATAATTGTGCGCAATGCAAAGAGACTGCACCGCCTTACTGACAACATCCTAAGTGTGACAAGAATAGAGAGCAAATCACTGACTCTGAAAAAAGAGGTATTTGACATCAATGGTCTAGTAGAGAATGTCGTAAAAGACGAGGGAGCACACATTGAAAACAAAAGTGTAAACATTGCCACCAAGAATAATGGCAAGCCAATAGAGATAGAGGCTGATCGTGACAGGATAGCTCAGGTGATATCCAATTTTGTCCACAATGCAATCAAGTTTACAAAAACTGGAACAATTGTTGTATCAACAAGAGTCAGGGGCGATAATGTAATAGTAGATGTAAAAGACAATGGTCCAGGAATAGACCACCAGATAATACCTCTATTATTTACAAAGTTTGTCACAAAGTCAGACAGAGGAACCGGTTTGGGGCTATACATCTGCAAAAATATCATAGAAGAACACGAAGGAGAGATTGGGGCAGAAAACAGTGCAGATGGAATTGGTGCAATTTTCTCATTTAGCTTGCCAATAAAAAATAATTCATCCAAGTAACGAGTCGCACATTAGAAATTTAAATTCCAGTTTGTATGTTTGACAGTTTTTGCCTAGCTTGTAGCAACTCCAGAAGTTTGGTTTCCAGATATTGTAAGAGGTGTGTGACCCTTTGATATGGAGAAACTTGTCTTTGTACCGTCTATTGTAACCTTTGACTCGCTCCATTTCATCCCATTGCTAGGGTCTACCAGGCAAAACACATAGTCACCTACCTTGAGGTTTGAGAAATCTGCTTCCCCGTGATAATTAATTTTTGATTCAGAGATCAGATTGTTGTTATTGTCCAAAAGGTCTACTGCAAAGCTGCTATTTTTTGCAGACAAGAGCTTTGATTGCTCATCGTATGCTTTTACCGTAATGAGGCTGTTAACCATCGGAGGCCATGGCGTGATTATCTTTATTTCTCTTGCAACTCCAGAAGGCAAGAGTACAGGCCAGTAAGAGTATGACATGTGCTGGCCAATTTTTACATCAATTGTATAATGATCGTTGTTTACCATGGTGGGCTCTAGCCAGAAACGCAGTGTTTGCCCATTGACATCAGTAAAATCCATGCCCCATGTTTTGTTGTCTTGATCTTTGATGTATACAATGGAATTATCAACCGGGGTAAGTCCATCATTGTAAAACACATTGGGTCGCATGCCGCCTGGCGGGAACAGGTGGAGAGCCAAATTCTTGTGTGCCGTGTTTTGCCCAGTGTCATCAAGTCGGACATACTCCGTATCAGCACACATGCCATTTGCATAAACTTCGATTTTGTATGTGTGACCCAGTGGCAAGGAATCAATATCAAAAGGATTACTGGATATAGAATCAATGCTTCTGTAGATTGACTGGCTTGAATCTTGGTAAATCTTCAAGGACACGCCATAGGTATAGGCCCTATCCCCTGCTGCATATGATACAGTTGCAGAAACAGAACCAGTTTGAGGCAAATGGGTTGATTTTGGCGCAACATAGTTGTAACTTTGTGTGACAGGTTTTTTCGTCACAGATAGACTAGTTTTGTTTACAGGTACAACGTGGCTTGTTCCATAGTATGCAGTCATGGTAAGATTTCCTTGTGGAGTAATCGTTCTAGAATTACTTTTTGTTCCATCATTCCAGTGATCAAGGGTATAGTTTTGAAAGTTTGACAGTGTCACAGTATAATTATTTCCAGGAATGGCACTAAATGTAAATGGCGTAAATCCAGTGCTGCTATTTTTTCCAAATGTGACTACAGTCCAAAGTCCAGGCAGTGGTTTACCTGTTACAGATGCTGCATTCACAGTTACAAGAACAGTGTTGTTCGTTTGGACATCAAGCAGGTGCATCAGTGTATCAAGATATCCCGGAAGGGAATTAAATGGATTAGGCAAGGTAGAGTTTGAGATATACATGTATTGCACAAGCTTTGACATGTTTTCAACATAGGCCTTGTCAGCAGCATCTACACTGTATGCAATAAATGAAAAATTCGACTTGGTGAAATTTTTGTGCCATCCTTCAAATGATGATACAGATGGAAGAGATGGATTGTCGTAAAGTACCATGTTGTTTACAGTTCCAATGTATGAAGGCAGTGTGTCTATTCCAGGATTTCCAACAGTAAAGTTTAGTCCAACAGATTTTGAATAATTTGTAAGACTTGCATAAAATGTCTCATTTCCTTTTACATTTGACATTTGATCAAAAAATATACCATCTACATGATACCAATTTTTGTAATCGTCGATATAGTTTGTAATGGCATGATAACCAACATTTGCAGTATAGACATATCCAATTACTTTGATTCCAGAGGACTGGAGTTTTTGTGTACCATACAGATAGTTTGCATCCTTTGTCCCAGGGCCACTATCAGGATTTATGATTGCAATAATTGGAACTGATGGATGACTGGTTTTTTCATGTACAAGCACATCCCAGTCATTTCCAGGATAAGTGTACAGCGGAACAATTAGCCCTGTTTTTGATAAACCATATACATTTTGCGAGCAACCAAGCGACCAGCACAGTACAGAAACAAGCACTGCAAAGGCAAGAATCGAGGTTTTCTTGTAGAACAGAAAACGATTCAAGACACATTTGCACCCCTAAAATAGAACAGAGGTTTCATGCCTCTTTTCTTCCCATACTCTATCGTCACAAAAAAAGCATTCGTTGCACTCATAGAAAGTACTCTAGTTTAGAAGATATCACCATATGCACAAAAATTTCTAGAACAATCATCCTTAATGAAAATGTAATAATGTTCTAGAAGATTCTAACAAACTGCTTTTATAACAATATTTCTCAATTGTTTACATGAAGTATCGTAGCCGTACAGAGATAATCTCAATGATTCTTGATTCAGTCACGGTAGGAACTACAAAGACCAAGATCATGTACAAGGCATACTTGTCATACACCCAGTTGAAAGAATATCTTTCACTCTTGGAAGAAAGCGGAATGGTAGGATATGAAGAGGGAAGTCAGATATACAGAATAACAGACAAGGGCAGAAAGTTTCTGAAATTATCCATTGAGATCGATGACATGGTATCATCAAAACCAGAAGAAGCTCTGGCCAAGATAACAATCTAAGTTTTTTTTCATATTTAATTTTTCATAGCTAAATATTATTTTCAAATCAATCATAGTAATACACAATGAAAAAATTGTTTCTCATGCACAAATTATGGCTTTTATTTTTTAGCAGGCACTATTATAGAATGGGTTTTTGAGTCATGTTTTTTGTCATGTGCCATTCCCGGAAATGGAATAAGATCGCCAGGTATTGGGATTGGACCATTCTTGTTGAAAGCCTGCACACTACTTGTCACCAGTGGCACTATTAGTATTAGGGAGAGCAGTATGCCAAAAACAAGCACATGGTGTTTTTTCATGCCACCTAATATGGCGTGATTGTTATTTGACTTTGCAATAAAGTTACCATAACAATCTTCTGAAGAGATGAAACAGTGTGCATCAAGGGTGCAATCAAACCCAAATGCTGTAAAATGCATTTGAGTAGGCCCATCTCATGGATTTCATCCCAGAGGTACATTTTTCTAGAAAAATATTACTTGACACATTAAGCAGATGAAGACTATTACCTGATACAATGCCAGACACACAGCAATTTGCAAAACCACATGAACAGTATACCCATGACAAGATAAGAGAGACACTTGTGCATACAATCCTTGAAAAAACACTCTCCAGTGCAGGAATTTACCACAAGGTGGCATCAGAGATTGAGAAAAGATACAACTGCAACATGTATGATTGTTATAAACACCCAGAATATTTCAGTTCAATACTAGAAGACAAGCATGGTGACATGTATGGTACCATCACAGAATCAATCAACAAACAATTAGAAATGTTTTCTTATGAAAAACCCATTGCAAGGTTTTTACAAGTTATCAATTCCTAATTAAAACTTGATTGCACATGAGTTAAAAAAAAAACAATATTTGTTCTAGTGGTATTGTAATCAAGATCAATTCAGAACAAAATTACATAAGAAATATTCAGGAATTTCTAAGCAAATTCAGATAACATTTGAAACACACAAGAAACATTGAGTACAAGTTGTGATATTTGCTGGGAAGATATTGAAGAGATTGACATGGATACAGAATTTAGCTCAGATGGTAGTGCCATATGTTTCAAATGTCAGTCCGAATCAGGTGACCTGTGAGCCCCAAGATTTTGAGTACCAAATTTCCAGGTAAAAAAATCAAGGCATCATATTTTTTACCCATTAGTTTTGTCTTTCTGGTTTTATTTTCATCACATATGGAATCTATCCCAGCAGCCCATGCAGACCCTGCTGGAACCATAACTCCTCCCATGCAGAGCTTTAGCAATTTTACATGTACTGCAGGAATAGGCAGTGTTCTATTAATAGGACAATTCACTAATGGAGACACCCCCTACAAGGTGATTTTTTTAAAAATGTTGGTACTTGATAAAAACGGACATGTCATAGCCACTGGTAGTGGAAATATACCAAATATCACACCCCATGAGACAACAACATTTAATGCGATAACCAGGTTTAGTGGAGACTTTTCCTCATGCACAGTTCAAGTGGATAGTGCAATACCAAAATAACACGTGGTGATTTTTAACAAATTATTCATATATAAAATACAATCTACAACTAAACTAGAACACAAATACATGTAATTCATACGATTTATTTTAATAAAAAAATTCAAGACAGTCAGTATTGAAGGGCCGTAGTGGATGGAGTGTCATCAGGATGATATTGGAGACTACCAAACAAGGTGCAACCAAATCAAGAATAATGCATGATACGTATCTTTCATCTGAAAAAACAGGTGTTTATCTCAAGTTTTTAGTAGAGCACAAATTGTTAAGATGCGAGATAGGCAACAAGGTATACCACACCACTGAAAAGGGATTTCAAATACTTGATGAATCAAGCAATCTAAATGAATTTTTACATAAACTAGATCCAATATTTTCTGATTTTGATTCGTTAGAAGGATTTTCAGACCAGCTCAGCTAGATTGATCTTCTGAAACTATCATATATGATATCGTGTCATGTCGCAGGAGTAAGCGAGGCTTAATAGATACAATATGGGAAAAAAACGAGTTTGTCAAGAGAACCAAAAACTTGTCGTCAAGAAAAGCATGGTGAAAATAATACATCGCCTCAATGAGTCTACTACAAAAATTAGCAAAGACAAGGCAATAGAAATAACAAAAAGATTTCTGGAGCAGCACCACAGTGTAAGTGGAGCTAGTGCAGTTCTAAGAGGTAAAGAATGGTTTGTCACAATGTGTATTGGCATGTCAAATAACGACACAAGACAGGTACGAATTGATGCAAATACTGGAAAGATACTAGACTATACATGACACAGATTCAAAATAGAAACAAAGATCTAGAAGATTTTTTCATGGGAACTTAAATAAATTGATCCCGTACCCAAACCGTGCAAAAGGCAGGACCTATTGACACCCAATTGTCACCAGATATAATCTGGGACGTATGGTCCAAGGGTGAGATTTTTGCAGGAAACGATCCAGTTCTTTGGCGACGAGACACATGTGGTGCTTGGATCTTTCGCAGCCACTATAAAAGAAAAGATTCAGAATACGGGTGGGTGGTTGACCGCATAAATTCCCTAACAGATGAAGATGTAGATACCATTTCAAACCTGCGTCCCGTACAATGGGAGAACGTAGTACACAAAACAGATGGCACAGTAGAATGCCGTGTAACCTCAACTGGAATTCATAATGACAAGCCAAGCACATTGAAAATGGTACAGCCATAGATCCACTTGATAACATTTGACAAATCTCCAGGCTCATAACTAGAAATATTTTCAGGCTTGATCTGATTTGGATCAAAGTTCCAGTCATGATACAATACAGGTAAAAAAATGCAGGTTTGTATCAGATGAGGAGGCAATTGCAATTCATGGGATGATACAAACCAATCTAAGGAAGTCCCAATCCATCCATAGTGTAATTCCATTTATCGCAGATAAAGACATGGTAAGATTCTTCTAGGATATCATTACAAATTCCAAGTGTTCAAGAAATATCTCCATATACTAAAAAACTACTAGAACAATTATCAGACTTGCATTAGCGCTTATCAGATTTATTTATAATACTTGTATCCTGGTCATCAATTAAATAGCAATTGTTGCCAAATTCTCAAAAATGTTATGAACTGATTTTACTAAAAACTTTTATAGAGTTGACACGCCTAATGGTTAAATCATACAGATCGTATTTGTAAATATGCAGAATATTGTACGGGACGACATTGACAGGGATGATTTTTTAGCAATGAGTGCAGACATCAAAGTCCGTAATGCAATACAGATAGCAAGAAAATTTCTAGAGCAGTACAATTCTCCAGTTGTATTCAAATCTGCCAGTCTAAACGATACAATATGTGAAATAGCCATGGACATTGGCCTGACACATGAGAGAATTGTCCAAGTAAGAGTAGATACCACAACAGGAATCATACTAGAGTATGTACAATAGATCTTGTATCATTTTGTTTTGTGGATCTTCATACGTTTTATTCTAGAACATTGTTACTGAAGATTTGTGAGCAAGATTAATGTATCAATATTTTTTGTAAAAAAACATGTCGGTTTTTTTAAAAGGTGAAAGAGTTCGCATAATAGAGCAAGAAGAAAAATCAAACAGTGTGTACATCATAAAAAAAATCAAAAAATATAGCAAGGGAGGAACACTCTACTTGCTAAAACTGCTCGATGAGAACCCAGTTTTGCGATTATATCATGAAAGTGACAAGTCACTTCTTGAGAGAATTTGCTAAGTCAGTATTCTAGTCAAATGACATTTTTGTACAGGCATAATCCTCACATCATGAAAGATGTGAAGCCAGCATACCTAGTGAAGCGCCAAGCCACCAGGAATTGGGGCAGGTCCTGCCAAGTAGGTTGTAGAGGATGCAGTGTTGGACGGAGAACTAGTTCCAACTGAATTAATTGCAGAAACCCTGTATGTATACGTCATAAGAGGAAGTAAACCATTGTCAGTGTATGTTGTAGAGGTGCTGCCTGTGTTTGATGTTATAGTAGACCAGGTTCCACCGTTGGTTGATCGCTCAATTTGATATCCAGTGATTGGTGAGCCGCCATCATTTCCAGGAGAATTCCAACTCAGATTAATTGTGGAAGATGATACAGATGATGCTGTAAGACCAGTTGGAGGCTGAGGTACAAATGTTTGTACGCCAGTTGTGGCAGATGCAGTGTTTGATGGAGAACTGGCACCTACAGAATTGATTGTAGAAACACGATAAGTGTACGTGGTACTTGCAACAAGTCCAGTATCAGAGTATGTAGTGGAAACAGAACCAGTGTTGGGTACTAGTACACTCCATGTAGAACCAGAGTCAGTAGAGCGCTCAATTTGATATCCAGTGATTGGTGAGCCACCATTGTTACTTGGTGCAGACCAGCTCAGATTAATTTGAGATGAGGATATAGAAGTTGCAGACAGGTTTGTTGGAGGCTGCGGTATAGTTGGATTTCCTCCAGAGGATACATTTACAGAATATGTATCTCCTCCGTAAACACTTGCAGGACTAGATGCTATTACACCACCACTTGAGTCATAGACATTAATGGTTCCAGCAATTGGAAAATGATATTTTCCTACATCAAGTGTTGCAGAACCTGCTGTAACAGATGAGCTTGCAAGAGAGTTTCCAGATGTGTCCACAAGTGATACCGTTGCAGCGTTTGAAGGATTGTTTGTAACTTGGATCTTTTCATCTGTTGTTGCGTAATAGTCTTGGAATACACCATAACGCATTTGGTTATAGTATGAATTCATTGTCTGCAGATAATAATCAAATGGTGCAGGCATTCCAAGTGCAAGTGTATTGCTTGAATAGACCAATACATTGTCCATGTATAGTTTAAGATAATTTGCACCGTTTGTAATTACAGTACAATCTCTAGTAAGGGGCTGGTTTGGACTGTTATCAACCCATAAAGTGTCAAAGTTAGATGCCTCTATAGTATCACCATAGCCGTGGACCAGTGTCCAGTACGTACCACCCGAATTGGTAATTGCAGCACAGTCAAGATAGTTTACCTGCCCACTTGTGGTCATGATTTCAAGTTGGTTCTGGAAATCATTATGCAAGACAGGCTGGTTTGTGGCAGTCAGAACAGCGTGGACCAAAACTGCATTTGTATCAGGGGATACGGCATAGTATCCAGAATAGCTTCCATCACCATATACTGCAGGATCTGGTCCAGGCTCTCCAATGTGCATTCCCTGAGAGTCCTTGTAGATATCATATGCAGTATTTTTTTCAGAGACTGCAGTTCCATAATATGTCCAATATCTTGTATCGGATAGCACCTGCTGTTTTGTCTCAGTCTGGTTATTGAGTGGATCAGATGCAACAAGGCCTGATTTTGTTTTATCAATGGAATAAGATGTGGCAGATGCGTAAATTCCATCGGATAAAAGTGCAAATGATGACAAAAATATTGATGCAAATACTAGAGCAACTAGTTGTTTTCCAAAAATATTACCGAGTTTTATTGCAATCAAGTTTATCGATGACTTCAGTAGTGTCACATTACATATGTGAATATGCTAAAACTGTTCTATACGATCAATACAGTTGTATCATGAGAAGAAATCATGTCAGGATACAATTTAAAAAAATAATCTGGCCACAGTTAAAAATATGTGGCTAAACAATTTGGTGCGGTCAAGTCGGAGTCACACCGCTTCTTTTAGACTGGAGGGTCTAACGTGCAATTATTTACACCATAACCGCATGTTAATATCATGTAATTATTTTTCATAAGACTTGACTAAGAATCATATGTAACAAAATTCCAGTCAAATAGTACAAAAAATACAGCACAAAAATACTTGCGCAATCTGGAAATAATCAGGCATGTAAAAAAATCCACTTGCCAAGTACTATCAAAAACAGTACTAGGATTGTATGTAGATAGAAAGCGTCTTGCTTTGTGAAAGATTTGTCACAGATACAAGCCAGTTTCCAGTCTCATAAGACTGTGAAATTAAGAAAAATAGATGGTATGTGCCATCAGAGTTTGCTGTTGTAGTTGGGGTATATGTCTGTCCAGATTGGCTTGTAAAGACTGCAGATATTGTGGTGTTTGGCTGACCTGTTCCAGATACTTGAATCAAGTCACCCTTGTTGTATACTGCCTTGTCAGTCTGTGCAGTAAATGTATACGAACCAGATGATGAGCTTCCAGTACCAACAGAGATAGCAAGAGACTTGGTCTGTCCAAGGTTTGTTACAAGTATGCTCCAGTTTCCTGTTTCATATGGCTGGGAGGGAGAAAAGAACATGACAAAAGATCCATCAGACTGGATGGTTGTTGCAGTAGAATATGTTTTGCCAGTAGGGCTTGTAAGGACTCCAGTGACTGAGGTACCTGCCTGTCCTGCACCTATTACTTGGATAAAATCTCCCGTGTTGTATACTGCCTTGTCAGTCTGTGCAGTAAATGTAGTGGTACTTGTTGATGTAGTGCTAGAAGCTATAATTGTAAGCGGCTGTGTGCTTGTCTGCTGGTCTGATATTATTTGTACTTGATAGTTTCCAACAGGTAATGCGTTAGACAACTGCATAGCATATGATACTTTGCCAGACGAATCAGACCATGTTATTTTGTGCAACACCACAAATCCAGTATTGTCAAGCAATTCCACATCTACGGTTTTTTGCGGATTTGCTCCAAGTGCAGTAATTTTTATCGTATCAGTTTGTAGATAGTTTGACTTGTCTAGAACAATTGTAAGTGGTGTAACAGGAGTAGGTGATGGTGCAGGTTGTTGTACTGTACTTTCTTTTGCCTGAAGATCAGATAATTTTCCACTAATGTCTGCAACATTATTTTTTAACGTATCAAGAGTAGCCAAACTGGTACTCATAGAGCCAATCTGAGAATTTATCGAATCAACTTGTGATTTTAACGAATCAAGTTCTGCAGTATAATCAGGAATTTTGACTTGTTCTGGTTTTGCTTGAATCTGTGTGTTTATTGTCAAGATTCCATACACAGCTGCAGATGTTGCAAGCAGAGTTAATACGCCAAGTGTTATAGTTGCATAGTCTCGTAACATGGGCAATATTTCGTCTCCGAAATATATAGGGAATGCTACTCTATTATCAGACTCAAAATAACATAATATTGTTCATGTTTTTGTATAATGAGTAATTTACAGACGTTATTAAATTTGGCTCACTGCAGTAACAAGTAATAATTTAAGATAAAATTTTTCGATCATAAATAATAGCAAGATTGCAGTAAAGTTTCAATGGTACTAACAGATACACTAAATGACACGAAATCTACAAACATGTCATTTTTAAAACATCAATACAGGACATCTCTTGGTATAACTTGGGACATTTTACAGGCCTGCATGTATGCAGGTATTAATGGCATATCAGTATCTAGAATATCGCAAAAGGCCAATCTGTCACATAGTGCAGTTGTAAGTAATTGCCAAAGACTGGTTGATGCAG
>Ga0206954_1097_pt1 | contig 24712 bp, 13 predicted proteins | sample Alteio_BWOrgHeat_37_FD_153250 | JGI IMG/M metagenome (GOLD analysis project Ga0206954, IMG submission 153250) | Enriched cells from forest soil in Barre Woods Harvard Forest LTER site, Petersham, Massachusetts, United States -... | ecosystem: Environmental > Terrestrial > Soil > Temperate forest >...
GATTATATTATTAAAATTCAAGAAGGCTTTCCCTTAACGCATGATGAAATCACTATTGTGATGGAATTAATCATGTCCGGTCATGCCACGCTTGATGAAATCAAAGATTTCTTATTGGCTTTAAATGCCAAAGGACCAACGGTTGAAGAAATCACGGCCTGTGTGTTTATCATGCGCAAGTTTGTTCTTCCGGTAAAAACTAAGCATGGGGTTGTGCTTGATACCTGTGGTACAGGGGGAGACCACCGTAATACCTTCAATATATCGACGATTGCTGCCCTTGTGGTAGCCTCCTGCGGGGTAGTGGTGGCTAAGCATGGTAATAGGTCTGTATCAAGCCATTGCGGTAGTGCGGATGTGTTAGAAGAGTTGGGCGTTGATTTAACCATGGAAGAAAGCCATTTAAATCAGTGTTTAGATGAAGTGGGCTTGGCTTTTCTTTACGCCCAACGTTTGCACCCGGCCATGAAAAATGTGGCACCTGCACGCAAAGAATTAGGTGTAAAAACAATTTTTAATATACTCGGTCCTTTAACAAATCCGGCAAAAGCAACGCATCAAATCATGGGTGTTTATAGCCGTGATTTGGTTGAACCCATGGCCCGTGTATTGCAAAACTTGGGTCTTCACCGCGCTTTGGTTGTTCACGGGCATGACGGCCTGGATGAAATTTCGACAACCGGAAAAACATTTGTGGCGGAATATAATGGGCACGACATTATTACTTATGATATTGATCCAACGGAATTAGGTATTCCCTTAGCGCGGATAGAAGATTTGATTGGCAATGATGATTTTTGCACCAAAGGCATAGCCAATGCCTTGATGACCAAGGCAGATATTTTACTACGCATTTTAGAGGGTAAAAAAGGGCATCCACGGGACATTGTTGTTTTAAATGCCGCTTATGCTTTGTATGTGGCTGGCACAGTGTCGAGCATTCAATCGGGCATTAATATGGCGCAGCATGCGATTGATACGGGCCGTGCCATGCAGAAGTTTGATCAATTAAGGGATTTTACGAACCGTGTCCGCTGATTTCTTAAAAAAGATTGCTCAAGAAAAACTTGAGGTCATTGAATTCAAGCGGGCTTATTATGAAAATTTTAAGAAGAATTTAACGTTACCCAAAGCGAACCATCGTTATGAGCTTTTTAAGAAAGCCATCAGTAGACCAGGGCAAATTAATTTGATCGCTGAAGTGAAGAAAGCATCGCCCTCTGCCGGATTAATCCGTGAAGATTTTAATGCATTGGCTATTGCTAAGGTATATGAAAAAAATGGAGCTGCGGCTTTATCGATATTGACCGAAGATAAGTACTTTTTGGGAAGATTTGGTTATTTAAAACAAATTACCGAAGAAGTGCGTTTGCCGGCGCTCATGAAGGATTTTATTGTTCATGAGTTTCAGATTTATGAAGGGTACTATTATGGGGCCAGTGCGGTCTTATTAATTGTCGCAATGTTGTCCGACGAACAATTGAAGGATTTGACCCAAGTCGCTTATGGATTGGGTCTGGATTGTTTAGTCGAGGTTCATGATGAAGCAGAAATTGATCGCGCCATCAAAGCAAAAGCAGAAATCATCGGCGTGAATAACCGTGATTTGCGTTCGCTTAACGTTGATGTGAACAATTGCCTGCGGATGATTCCGCGTATCCCGCGCGAGTGTGTGATCGTTGCGGAAAGTGGGTTTAAAACCCATGAGGATATCCTCAGCGTGCGTGAGGCAGGAGCCCACGCCGTGTTAATCGGTGAAACGTTCATGCGCGCCAATGATATTGGCGCCAAATTAAAGGAAGTGATGTATGGTTCGCATTAAAATTTGTGGTATTACCAATGAACAGGATGCATTAAAAGCGGCACGCTTAGGTGCATGGGCTGTTGGATTTGTATTTCATAAAAAAAGCCCCCGCTTTATTAGCCCATTTAAGGCCAAAAAAATTATCGATGCCTTACCGCCATTTGTGACGCCGGTGGGTGTTTTTGTAAACAATAATTTAGGTGCCATGCGTGACATTATTAGTCATACAGGTTTGCGTGTCGTTCAATTGCATGGGGATGAAGACCATCATTATTGCCACCGGTTAAAGCGTTACAATGTGAAAATCATTAAAGCCATTCGGGTTGGTGATGATTTTTCTGCCAAAATGATTGAACCCTATAAAGTTGATGCTTTTCTTTTTGATTCTTTCGACAAAGATGCTTATGGTGGAACAGGCAATTCTTTTGATTGGCGCAAACTTGTTGAACTAAAGAATCAAGAGATCCCGATCATTTTATCCGGTGGCTTAAACAGTCAAAATGTGATTGAAGCTGTTAATGGATTAAAGCCATATGCCGTTGATGTAAGCAGTAGCCTCGAAGAATCACCGGGTAAAAAGAACCACGGTAAAATGAAAGAGTTTATCGATATTGTTAATTACATTACTGGTCCTAAGGTGAAAGAGTCATAATTAATGACCTATTTACCCAAAGAAGATGTGCAATCGATCATTGAATTATCCGGCCAAATGATCCGTAAATTTCTAAGTACCGGGGATCCTACTTATTTTCAAGGCGATGCCCGTGCATCGATTGTGGCTTTCCGCAATAATCCGATGGAATTTACAGATCAAAGTTTGGTATCAAAGGGCGCTAATATTGATTTGGCCCACCAGTATCCTGTACGTATTGAATTACGGGGTGTTAATCATTTAGGTGCTGCCCAAGTGGTTGCTAAAGGGGTGTGGGGGGTGCAGCGGGAAGATTTGGTGGATGTGATCCGCCAGGAGCTTCAATTAAAGGGTAAGAAATTATTGGCCCGTACCGCTGGATCATCATCCTTTGAATTTAACCGCTTGGGTGTTGATAAAAGTTTACCCTTACGTTATTTACGTGTGGCATGGCCATCAGTATTGGAACAGATGCGGTATACGCCAGGTCCGTCGATTAATGCCTTGGCAACACGCACCGTGATTGCGGCTGATGGCGATGGCACGGTGTATGATGGTCCTAAAACAACCTATTTACCGATGCTTAAAGAAAGTGTTGTTTTTCGTCCATTGATGGAATATTTGCGTGCCGGCGGGATTTTTATGTTGGTTTCAGGTAATGATATTAACCGCACCTTTAAGCGTTTAACCGATGGTTTACCTAAAGAATTTTATGGCCGTGTTTTATTATCCGCCAATGGTGGTGCTGATTTAGTCACAATTGATGCCAATGGTAGTCCTGTATTTGATCAACGTTACCGTGCCCATGCATTAAATTTAAGTCAAGCAGCAGCACAGTTTCCGAACTTGGATATTGTTTATATCGGCGATGACGGTAGTCCTAATGGCAATGACCGTGCTGCTTTTGAAACAGTAGGTTTTGACCGTTGTGTATTAGTGGCGCCTGCGTTTGACATCACCTTTGAACCGTTTTTAATTCCGGTATATGTGGGTAATACCATGGAAGGTACACGGCGTTATTTAGAATTGGTCAATAAGCATATTGTTAAACATGCTCATCAACCGGTATTCAACGACAATTTGGAGTTTTGCCGTCTGGCAGCTAATAATCCATGAGTGCACCTTTAATCATTCCTAAATCTGAATCACCACAAATGTTTGACGCTATTGCAAAGCGTTATGACTTATTAAATCGTTTATTGTCTTTAGGTCAAGATGTGAGCTGGCGTAACCGTTTGATTCGATTGCTTCCTGATGGTGAGAAATTGAAATTATTGGATTTAGCCAGCGGGACGGCGGATGTATTGATTACTTTGGCTGAAGGGGATAATCGTGTGGTCAGTGGGATCGGAGTAGATCCAGCTGCTAAGATGCTTGCTATCGGCCAGGAAAAAATTAAAGCAAAACATTTGCAGGACCGTTTAACATTGCAGGTGGGAGATGCGCAAGCATTGCCATTTTTGGACGATAGTTTTGATTGTGTGACGATTTCTTTTGGGATTCGTAATGTTCCTGATTTACGTTTAGGGCTATTGGAAATGTTTCGCGTGACGAAAAAGGGTGGACGTGTATTGATCTTAGAATTCTCCAAACCGTCCAATCCTATTCTAAATCTTGGTCATTGCATCTATTTATCCGTCGTTGTGCCAGCAGTAGGTTTTCTTTTTTCAGGAAACTTCAAGGCCTATCAATATTTGAATCAAACCGTTCAAACTTTTCCTTATGGGGAACGTTTTTGCAAAATCTTGGCACAGTTTGGATTTAATCAGATTCAAACCGTTCCATTGATGGGTGGGGTTGCAACCATTTATGTTGCCCAAAAGCCATAAGAAATCCTCAGAAACCCTCGTCGATATTCATCAAGCTATTGAAATGCTCATTGAGCGTATTGATGCGGTTGAACGCACCGTATTGCTTAAACCTCTACGTATTGAAATCCGTATTAAACCCATTGATCAGCTATGTTGGTTAGAAGCTCAGCAGAATCCTATTAAAATCTTCGGTGCCAGTAGTGACAATGCATTGGCTATTGCTGGTATTGGGGCAGCGAAAGATGTATGTATTGAAAAGCTTCACTCTTATGAAAAAGTGATGAAACAATTGCGGGCGTATTTATCGCCGCAATATCCCTATATGCAATGGTACGGAGGGTTTTCTTTTAATAATCGATCAGCCTCTTCGTGGAATAAATTTGGTGCAGGTCGTTTTATTATCCCGCAAGTCGAATTAGCGCGTAATGGTAAGAAAATGATGCTGGCCTGTAATCTTATCGGTAAATTTGACAAGAAGGCGCTTATTGAGCGTATTCGTCAACTTAAAGTGAGCGGTGTAAGAAATCGTCAGGGAAATGTGGTAGTAAAGAATCGTCAGGACCAACCGAATTTAGGTGAGTGGACAAAATCAGTTACTCAGGTATTAAAAGATATTCAATTAAAACGTCTTGAAAAAGTCGTTTTAGCGCGTCAAACGCGTATTACTTTTAAAGAAGTGTTGAATCCTTGGGTCATTTTAAAGCGTTTGATTGATGTGACGCCATCAAGTTATCATTTTGCGTTTCAATTTGGCAGCAATGTGTTTGTGGGTGCTTCTCCGGAATGTTTATATCGCCGTCATGGACGTAATCTTCAGAGCCAGGCATTAGCCGGCACGAAACCACGTGCTACTAAATCGAGCGTATTGTTAAATTCACTGAAAGATTTGCATGAGCATCGTATTGTTGTAGATGCTATTAAAGAAGCGTTGGCACCTCTATCAGTGGGGATGAAATTTCCAACTACACCGTCGGTTGTGACACTGACCAATGGCCATCATTTAAATACGCCATTTGCCGTGCTGTTAAAAGACGGTGTCGATGATGGGGATATTTTAAAAGTTTTGCATCCGACACCTGCTTTAGGTGGTAAGCCAAAAGCATTTGCCTTAAAGCGTATTAAAACCCTTGAGCCTTTTGACCGTGGTTGGTATGCTGGACCTGTAGGTTTTGTAGGATTAGACTGGGCGGAGTTTGTAGTTGCGATTCGTTCAGGGTTAATCAATGGTAACAAGATTTCTGTTTTTGCAGGCGCTGGAATTGTTCAAGGATCTCAGGCTGCTGATGAATGGGATGAGATAGAAAATAAAATCAGTAACTTTCAAAAGATACTTACTTAAATGACACTTGCCAATATCAATTATGCGTGGGGAAATTTAATTGTTGAGGAATGTATCCGCTTAGGGGTGGATTATTTTTGTATTGCCCCGGGTTCACGGTCAACGTCCTTAACGGTTGCTATTGCCCGTCACAAGAAAGCAAAAACGTTTGTTCATTTTGATGAACGCGCTCTTGCTTTTCATGCCATGGGGGTAGTCAGTGCAACACGTAAGCCGGTGGCATTAATTTGCACCTCAGGCACAGCAGTTGCTAATTTCTTTCCAGCCATTATTGAAGCGAGCAAGAAGAAGCTTCCGTTAATAGTGATTACCGCTGATCGCCCCCCGGAATTACGTTTTACCGGCAGTGTTCAGACTATTGATCAGGTGGGCATCTTTGGCAAATATGTCGTCTGGCAAATGGATATGCCATGCCCGGATTTAGCTATCAAACCTGAGGTGGTATTAACAACCATTGATCAGGCCGTGTACCAAGCAGTAAAGCGTGGTGGCGTGGTGCATCTAAACTGCATGTTTCGTGAACCTTTAGTTCCGACCTCGACATCTTCAAATAATAAACAATTGTCATCCCCGAGCGCTTTTGTCGGTGATCCAGTAGTAGAAAAATACCTTAAGAGCGTCAGTAGCTGGATAAAATCAACGAAGCCATATACCGAATACATCAACTCAGTTGACAATATCCATATTGATCAAGCCAAGAATATAGCAGCGCGTATTAATAATATTAAGAATGGCCTGATTGTTGTTGGAAAAATAGGTAATGAGAATGAACGTAAGGCCGTCATTCATTTAGCCCGTCGATTAGGTTGGCCAATTTTTGCTGATATTGCGTCAGGATTACGTTTAGGTGAGATAAGTGAAGAAGTGATTCATTATTATGATCAACTTTTGCTTACCAAAATGGGTAAAGCATTAAAGGTTGATGGCATTATTCATTTGGGTGGCCGCATCACATCGAAGCGTTATTATGAGTTTGCCCAAACGCAGTTATTAAATGAATATATCATGGTGCTTAATCATGCCTTACGCAATGACCCAACTCATCAGGTCACCTTACGTATTGAATCAACCGTAACGAATTTCTGTGATAGTGTGGGTCCTTTGGTCAAAACACGTATTAAGGGGAAACACTATAAAGATTTAGTGAAAGCCAATAGTGCTATTGATAAACACATCACAAAATTTTTGGTCCAAGATAGCCGTTTATCAGAACCATTGACTGCGCGGCTTGTGTCACAACTCATTCCTTCAGGCACAGGTTTATTTCTAGGAAACAGCATGCCTATCCGTGACATGGACATGTATGCTGATTTTAAAGGGCCGGTGGTGCTTGTGAATGGCAATCGGGGAGCGAGTGGTATTGATGGGCTTATTGCCTCAGCCGCAGGGTATGCCCAGGGTTTGGCAAAGCCTGTCACGCTCATGATTGGGGATGTTTCAGCATTGCATGATTTAAATTCATTGGCCATGCTGCGTGATATTAATTATCCACTGGTCATTGTTATTTTAAATAATGGTGGTGGGGCAATTTTTTCATTCCTGCCAATTGCTCAACATCAAGATGTGTTTGAGAAATTCTTTGGCACACCGCATGCGACAACTTTTGCCAATGCCGCAGCCATGTTCGAACTTAATTATGCGCAGCCTCAAGATGCCGTTAGTTTTGCTAAAATTTACAAGCAAGCCATACAATCACCAACAGCAACGATCATTGAAGTTATTAACTCACGGGAAGAAAATTTGAAACTTCATCAACAATTGCAGTCTTCCTTATGAGCAATGTCATCCCAACGCCTTTACACGAATTAGACATCAATGAAGATTTTACCGCAGCGTTTAATGCATTAGAACACACACGCGATCATCTATTTGTGACCGGCAAAGCGGGAACAGGTAAATCGACCTTATTGCAGTATTTCCGTATCAAGACCCAAAAGAATATTGCTGTTTTAGCACCGACCGGTGTTTCGGCGATCAATATTAAGGGTCAAACTATTCATTCTTTTTTTCAATTTAAGCCCGATATTACACCTGAAACAGTCCCGAATCTCATTATCCGTAAGAATAAACGGCAAATGTATAAGCAATTAGATGCCGTGGTGATTGATGAAATATCCATGGTGCGTGCTGACCTATTGGATTGTGTGGACTTATTCCTACGGATGTATGGACCTTCCTATGATAAGCCTTTTGGCGGTGTGCAAATGATTTTCTTTGGTGATTTATTTCAATTACCGCCAGTTGTACGTCGGGAAGAAGAGGGGATATTTAGTAGTGGTGTTTATCCAAGTCCTTACTTCTTTTCTGCCAAGGGTATTAAGCAGATAGACCTTAAGATTTATCAATTAACCAAGATCTACCGCCAAACCGATGATCATTTCATCACGCTGTTAAATGCCGTGCGTGATAATGAACTTGAAGAACATCACCTCAAGAGTTTTAACAACCGTTTACAGCCAGGTAAAATTAAACAAGAAGATTTTTATATTGCATTAACCACCACCAATGCGGTGGCTGACCGCATTAATAATGAACAATTAGCAGCGCTTGCCGGCCAGATACGTTTATTTAAGGGTAGTGTTAATGGTGATTTTGATCAAAAAAGTTTACCCACGACGGATCAATTATTATTAAAAGTCGGTGCGCAGATCATGATGCTTACTAATGATGCCGATAAGCGTTGGGTAAATGGATCATTGGGTAAAATTGTGCGTATTGTCCAAGATAAAGATGGTACCGATATTATCATGGTTGAATTACAAACCGGTTCAACGGTTGATGTCAGGCCCCATAGCTGGGAACTCTATCAATATTATTTTGACGAAGCCAATGAAGCTTTAGCTTCAAAAGTCATGGGAAATTTTACCCAATACCCATTAAAACTGGCCTGGGCCGTCACCATCCACAAAGCCCAAGGCCAAACCTTTGACCGTGTCATCATCGACATCGGCTTCGGCACCTTTGCTCATGGCCAAATGTATGTAGCCCTTAGCCGCTGCACCAATTTAGAAGGCATCATCCTCAAACAACCCCTACACCCCAAACACATCCTCATGGACCAACGCGTCCTAGACTTTGTCCGCGGTAGGGCACTAGTAAAATAATCTTGTCGGATCGTGTCATTGTGTGTCATTGCGAGGAACGAAGTGACGAAGCAATCCTTTTACCTTCAGAAACCGTTTTCCGAGAATACCCCTTAAGACCTTGATTCAATAGTATATATAGGACATACTTTAAATAGTATGAATAAACCCCCATTCTTCAACGTTATTTCGTGCATCATTGTGAATATCGTTCGTGTCATTGCGAGCGGAGCGAAGCAATCTTTTTGCGTTCTTATTTTATTAGCATTTTTAGTTAACACGATTGGACTTTTACCGCAAGCTCAAGCCGAAGAACTCTATCTCCCCAAACCCGGCGTCCGCGTAAATTTAAGCCCAACATACAATCCACCAGTCCTAAAAGGCATTACTGTCCATCCAGATAATCCTTTCAAATTTGATTTTATTTTGGACAAAGGGGATAGGGATAGTGTCATTGCGAGCGTAGCGAAGCAATCTCATCAAGAACAACTAAAACAAGAATCCAAAAAACTAGTCAAATATTTCCTCTCCGCCATAACCACACCAGAAAAAGACCTCTGGGTAAACTTAAGCCCCTATGAAAAAGACCGCATCATCCCAGAAAGTTTCGGCCAAACCGACATGGGCCGCGACCTTTTAGCTCAAGATTATTTACTCAAACAAATTACCGCCACGTTAATGTATCCGGAAGGCGAAGTAGGGAAAATATTCTGGAAAAATGTTTATGATAAAGCTGCTAAAAATTTTGGAACGACAAACATTCCTGTAAACACTTTCAACAAAGTCTGGATAGTCCCCGACCACGCCAAAGTCTACGAACACGGCAACACCGCCTTTGTCGTGAACTCAAGATTAAAAGTAATGCTAGACCAAGATTATGTGTCATTGCGAGCGCAGCGAAGCAATCTTTCTTTACCCGCAAATGGTCTCAATACCTTAAGCTCCCAAATCCTCCGCGAAATCATCATCCCCGAACTAGAAAAAGAAGTCAATGAAGGCAAAAACTTCGCTCCATTACGTCAAGTCTATCAAAGCTTAATCTTAGCCGTCTGGTTCAAAAAACGCATGAAAGACAGTCTCCTTGGCCGTAAATACATGGATCAAAGTAAAACAAATGGTATTCATTATGAAAACACTGTCATTGCGAGCGCAGCGAAGCAATCTTTTAACGATACCGAACTCATCTACCAACGCTACCTCCAAGCCTTCAAAAAAGGCGTATATAGTTATATCAAAGAAGAGCAAGACCCTGCTACTCAACAAATGATCCCAAGGAAATATTTCTCCGGTGGTGCACGGATGGATAGGGCAATGCAGACGACAGCAATTACTACAGATAAAGCACAGTTATCTTCAATATGGAAGGTAATTAAGAGATGTATAGGTATAAGTGTTAGTGTCGCTAATTCTAGTACAGAACCATTAAACAAAGAGTCCCTACATAATTTAGCTGCTGCTTTTTCTGAGTTGCACTATATTAACGATATGCATTTTACGGAGAGAAAGGAACTTGTACCTGGAAGATTTATTCGTGTTACAGAGGAGATATCAGGATTACGTAAAGATAATGAAATAGTTGCAGCAGTTGGTTGTCTTTCATGCTCTTCAGTTATTATTCTTGATAAAGAAAAACCACGAATAAGTCATTTTCTTTATATAGATCCTCTAAAGCCAGAGTATACCAGTAATATTGTCAGGGTATTTTTAGGGCAGATTCGTACCATTCCTCAAGGTTCAACAATCATACTCCCATATGATGAGTCTTATGAAGGTCCTTATAAATATTTAGGGGAATATTTAACTAACACTTATGGGGCAAAGGTCGTATACGTACCATCTTCCAAAGGATTTATCAAGAATGCGTTTATTGCTAAGGAAGGTTTTGCCGTCTTTGCAGGGGAAGAAAGTAACAAGATGCCTTCTGCATTGAGAAAAGTCATGACATGGCAAGAATTAAGGCAACAGCCAGCAGGTATTCTACTGATGGATCCAGCAATGAACGCCCAGTTAATTACGTTAAGTCATTTGCCTGCAGGACATATTCCGTTATTGGCATCCCGCTTGAATAAGCTTGATTTATCCCCGATAAATATTGATGAGGTGATGGGTGTTTTTATGGACCGTTCTTTTCATCGCCAATCAAGACAGGCAAACTTTCCAATTAACCATCATTCTTCACATGACGATTATACTGCAACATTTGATGATTTATTAAATGAAGGCAAAGGAGAGCTTAAGCTTGGGAATGTTGGATATGATTATCATAATAGCAGTAATTCTGATAAATACGACCCATGGTTTGGGAGTGATAGTAATGGAAGAGTTAAGGTGGAAGGTAATTTGGGTTGGAAGTTTCATTTAAATGTCTTACCTGAGCATGTGCGGAGTGTTGCAGAATATTTGATCAAAAATGATTATGAGCATAAATATTTTATGGGAGGAAGTCTAACAGATGGAAAAGTATTTACAATTTATATTGGCTCGTATGCCTTGGCTAAAAAATTAGCACTACAATTAAGTCAGGACTTACACCAATGGTTAGCAATGCCAAAAGATATTAATGAAATAGAATTTGCACCAGGGGTAATTGGTCGGTTTGTGGTTGGTGAATCAGGTGTATTAAATGCAGAGGATAAGGAAAATCAGTATGGGAAATATGGTGTTTCATATTTGAGGAAAAGTTTTTCGCTTACTGAGTATTTTAATCCATCCCAAGATCAAGATGGTTTGAGGCGCTCTGTAACGGAATTTTCCCGAAGATATGGTAATTATTTTTATGAGCGTGAATGGACCAAGACAGCTTCTGTCTATCATCCAATAGATAATAATCGTTTGGCTGAATTAAATGTTCTAGATTCAAAGCCGAAGCAAATTTATAACAATCAATCTACTTATGGAAATCAAAGCAATCTTGCTGATATTTCCAATTATATAAACACCATGTACAAGGGTGTTATTGGGTCGGATTGGTGGACAGTGGGTGATTTTCGATCCAAAGCACGGTATCAATATCAGCTAAATGCATTAGTGACAGTAGAGTCATTAAAAGCGTTGATGAAAGTTTTTAGTATACCGACCCAGCAAGAAACTTCCGGCCTCTTTTCCATGTATGATGTCAATGGAAGTCCTGTGATGGTACGGATTGGTAATCCAGCAAACGCTGAATTCTCAGCTAACTATCACCAGGGGTCTATATTATTAGACTCAATAGAACCTTTATCAGAAGGTATTTTGGATAAATTAAACGCATTTCTGACGCAATATCGGCGTTCAAATGCTTATGAATATGGAGATGCGGTTAATTTAAAAGGACAGCCTTTATTAGGTATCAGGGTGGTTCAAATCGTATCTTCATTCAGTGCAGCGAGTAGGTTGTTTTATACATTAAGTGAAATAAATGAAAGATTAGCAAGGATAGTTTTAGATTTTATGAAGGTTGATAATGCGCATCAACAATTACCTTATTGGCGTTATCGAATTCTTCAAGATTATTTTAGATCAATAGGATACGATCTTACTTATAACCAAGATCTGGATGATTATATCTTAAATAGCAAAAATGAAGGCATGCCAGATTTAGATGCTGTAGTTGATCATGTGTTAGAGAGTGTTAATAGGCATCCTCGAGATAATGCGATGAATACGCCATTGATTACACTAAGTCATTTGCCCGCAGGACATATTCCATTATTGAGATCTCGTTTAAGCAAACTCGATTTATCTCCGATAGATATTGATCCAGTGATAGATATCTTAATAAATCGTTCTTTTTATCCCCAATCAAGACAGGCAAATCTTCCAATCAACCATCATTCTTCAGAGGCTGATTACACGGCTACATTGGATGATTTAATAAATAAAGGAAAAGGAAAGCTTAAAATCTTAAACAGAGTAGGAGTCGGCTATGATTATCATAGCAGTAGTGACTCTGATAAGTATGATCCATGGTTTGGGAGCGAGGTTAATGGAGATGTTAAGAGAGCGGTCAATTTAGGTTGGAAATTTCATTTAAATGTTTTGCCTGAACATGTGAAGAATGTTGCAGAGTATCTGATTGCTCATGATTACGAGCATAAATATTTCAATGGGGGAAGCCTCACACACGGAAAAGTATTTACAGTCTATATTGGCTCATATGCCTTAGCTAAGAAATTAGCGTTAGAATTAAGTCGTGATCTACATCAATGGTTAGCGATGCCAAAATCATCTATTGGTGAAATAGAATTTGCGCCTGGGGTGGTTGGTAGGTTTGTGGTTGCTCAAACAGGTGTATTAAATATGAGTGAAGCTGTAAATCAGTATGGAAAGTATGGTATTTCATATGTAAGCAAGAGTTCTTCTCTGAGTAGATATTTTAGTCCATTGCAAGAACGAAATGAATTGAGACTATCAGTGACAGAACTTGCGCGAAGATATGGCAATTATTTTTATGAAGCTGGATGGACAAAAACGCCTGCCATTTATCATCCAATAGATGATAGCCGTTTGTCTGAATTTAATGTCTTAAATTCAACGTCAAAACAAATTTATAACAATGACGCTAGTTATGGATATCAAGCCAATTTTACAGACATAGCTAACTACATAAATACTTCGGGTGGTACTACCGGACCGAGTTGGTGGACGATAGGTGGTTTTAGATCCAAAGCGCGGTATCAATATCAATTAAATGCATTAGTGACCGAAGAGTCATTAAAAGCGCTGATAAATGTTTTTAACATGTCGAGCATGAATTCTGTTTCTGGAAGTTCTATAATAATAAAGGTTGGTAATCCAACAAGTACTGAATTTGCAGCTAATTATCACCACGAGTCTATCTTATTAGACTCAATGAAACCTTTATCAGAAGATATTCTCAATAAATTAAACATGTTTATGGTGCTATACCGTCGTTCAAATGCTTATGAATATGGAGATGTGGTCAATTTGAAAGGGCAAGCTTTGCTAGGGGTTAGGGTAGTTCCAATCATATCTTCGTTGAGTGCTGTGGGTAGATTATTTTATACATTAAGTGAAATAAATGAAAAGTTAGCAGGTATAGTTCTAGATTTTATGAAGGTCGATAACGCGCATCAACAATTACCCTATTGGCGTTACTGTATACTTCAAGAGTGTTTTAAATCAATAGGATACGATTTCGCTTACAATCAAGAATTGGATGAGTATGTTTTAGATAGCAAAAATGAAGGCGTGTCAGATTTGGATGCTGTAGTTGATAGAGTGTTGCTGAGAGAAGGCGATAGTACAGCATTAAGTGCAGATGATCTAGCAATGAAAGTAAACATTCAAGGAGATGGACTGGATATAACAACACATATTAAAGAACTAAGCATTAATAATCCAAAAATAATTCGTTCGATTACTGTTATTGATAAAGATAAGCAGAGTCACGAAGTTCAGGTCGAGTATTCTTTGGGAAACCCATCAAATAGTATAAATTTATTGTTGAAATATAAAGATCAATTAATTTTTGATGTGATTTATACCATTTCTTCGGGTGTAATTACTGAAGCAAATATTCAGGATGCGCAATTAAAAGAGATTGGTTTGTCTGAGAAAGGTTTTTATAAACTCCTTTTAGATAAGATTCTGGTCAATGTTCCATATGTTCAATCCCATATTAATAATTTAGAAACGCGGAATGTTATTGATACTTTTGGAGGCTATAGGGAAGTTGCTCATTCAATATTACACTATACTCTTTTAGGAAGGACGCGTCCGTCAGGGTATATTTTTATTACAGGAGGCGATTTTCTTCATTCTTTTCATTACTCACTTTTTGGCGTCTATGCACAATCGATTGAACGATTATTCGCAGAAGCAGTTAAGGTAGAGGCAGGATGGAACCTTAGTCCAGATCTTTTAAGAATAACAAACGCATATAGAGAAATTGCGAGGCAAGAATATCCTAATAAAACAGCAATAAACATGTTAAAGAAACAATTTGAACAGCTTCTTGGTCAAATGAATTTAGATTCTAACAACTTATATAATCCTATAGCTATGAAAAGGACGGTAGAGCGTCAAATAAGGCGATTGAATGAATTGATAGATATTGCTCCCGAAGAGGTGGGTGGTATTGATTTAACCGATGATCGTATGAAGATAGATATGGAATCAGACAAAGCCGCTGTTAGTCAGCCAATGGATTTAAAAGCCTTGGAAAATATCAATATTGATGGGTTGTATATCAAAGACATCGAAATCAAACCTCTAACCAATCTCCCGCAACTTTTAGGCATATCTTAAAATCAGTAGATTTTATAATGCGGCAGGTTTATTAACTCAAGATTGGTGTAAGTAGTGTGTTATTTATTAATCATTCCTATTTTCATTTGAAGCTTTTCTATTAGTGATATAGAATTGCCTTCATGCCTATATTACTTCTACTCCTACTTGTATCTGTGTTGACCCCTGGTTTTGCCCAGGAATCTGTTACGCCAACGGCTGCTGCCATAAAGAAGAATGATGTTTCCGATTGGGAAAAAAAGCATGCGGATAAGCCTTATATTGCTTTAGTCAATGAGTATGATGTGCGCCTGAATAATGACTGGTCCTATGATGAGATTTATCATACGCGTGTTAAGGTGCAGCAAGAATCAGCCCTTGAGTTAGGGGAATGGCCGGTTTACTACAATAAGTCGCGTGAACAAATTTTAGACATTAAAGCGTATACGGAGACACCGGATGGCAAAAGAACCCAAGCGACGGAAGTCAGTGATACGGATGTTTATGAGGGGGCAAATTCTTTTGCAGAATTGCGTGTTAAAGTCATTAAACTGCCTCAAATGGCCGTGGGCAATATCATTGATGTCACGATTAAAAGTAAGACCTTAGTCAAAGAAATCCCCAATAGTTTTTGGCATTCGGTGTCACTACCGGTGATTCCAACCAAATACGCGCGTTACGTATATTCCTTTCCAACGAGCTTACCCATTAAATTTAATGCCTATAACAATAAGACTGAACCGGTGGTGATAGAAAAAGACGGGCATACCATTTATACATTTGTCATGCAGGATACTGATTATCAAGCCGATGAGGATTATCAATTACCCATTGATGAAATAACCGGTGTCTTATCTTTTTCATCCATTGCTGACTGGAAAGGTATCGCCGACTGGTACCGTGATCAAATCGCTAAAGCGACCGTGGATGATGCAGATATTTCGGTAAAGACATTAGAATTAATCAAAGATAAGACCACGGCGATTGATAAGGCCCATGCCATTATTGAATTTATTCAGGATAATTTCAAATATATTGCTATTAGCCCGGGTGATCATGGGGTAATGCTGCATCCGACGAACATTATTTTTGCCAATAAATACGGTGATACCAAAGATTTAACATTAATCGCCCGTCAAATGCTGGCCATTGCAGGTATTAAAGCGGACATCTGTTTATTTAGCGGTGAGTTTAATGGCAATCCGCAGCATTATTTACCTAATCCGAATGTTTTTGATCATTTGATTTTACAAGCTGATCTTGATGGCCAGAAAATCTTTATTGATCCGCAGGCCAAAGGTTTTGATTTAGGGCAACTACCGGCCACTTATGATAATGCCTATGTTTTAATTGTCGGTGATCAATCCTTTAAGTTTGATCAGTTGCCTATTTCAACGGAAGATTTTAATGCGGTTGAGTCATCGAGTGATATTACGATTGAACCCGACGGCTCAGCAACTTTTGAGGTGAATGTTAAATTACCCTATGAAGCATCTCAACAATTTAAACAGCAGTGGGTGGGGAGCAATAAAGAACAGCAAGACAAGTTCTTTGAACAATTGCAAACCAATTTTACGCCAGGCGGGAAAATGCTGGATCGTCAGGTAACAGGGATTAAAGACCGCTATTCAAAAGTGAGTTTTAATTTAAAATACCAGTCTCCCCAAGCCTATCCCATTGTCAATGACATGATTCTTTTAAAAGAAGCGGACCAGTCTAACATGCCGGACTTGCCAGAAGGAGACCGTAAATCGGCTCTTTTCTTTCCAACCAATTCACTGATTCATAATCGCAATACCTATCATGTTCCTGATGACTACATTGTTGATACATTGCCGGAATCATATGATTTAAACGGTGATTTCATGCAAGTCACTGTTAAATACACTAAGACGGATAGTGATGTTACCGTTGATGCCTTATACCGCACCAAACGTATTGTGCTAAAACCGGAACAATATGCAATGGTAAAGAAGTACCGCTTGGATTTAGACCGTAAAAGCGATAAATATGTCGTGCTTAAACGCAAATCCAATATAGCCCCCGAAGCGAAGAGTTGGATCAAGAAACAATGAAGAGCCAGTGGAATGAAAAACTAGCTCAGGGGTTCGCCCATGACCCGCTAAAGCTTCGCGTATATACCTCACGGCTATTGGGCTTAGAATCTTCATTAGTATTGCATGGCGGCGGTAATACTTCTGTTAAAGCAACGGTAAAAGATTTTTATGGTGATACCCAAGAGGTTTTATATATCAAGGGGAGTGGATGGGATTTAGCAACCATTGAAGAAGCTGGTTTTGCGGCGGTACGCTTAGCGGTGCTTAAGCGCATGGCCATGATGGATAAATTATCAGACACCAATATGGTACGTGAGCAACGTGCCGCCATGCTAAATCCAAATGCGCCGAACCCATCGGTTGAAGCCATTTTACATGCGATCATTCCTTTTAAATTTGTCGACCATACCCATACTGATGCCATTGTCGCTATTACCAATACCCCCGATGGTTTAAAACGTATTCAATCAATTTATGGTGAGCGTGTATTGATTGTTCCTTATGTCATGCCGGGTTTTGTATTAGCGCGTAAAGTCTATGAGATGACCCGTAACTTGGATTGGACGAAGTATCAAGGTATTGTTTTATTAAATCATGGATTATTCACTTTTGCTGATGATGCTAAGAAAAGTTATGAAGATCATTTGAAATTAGTAACACAGGCCGAGCAGTATATTGCGAAGCAAAAAATAAGCTTGGCAAAAGCAAAGAGCGTGAACACCAATTTATTAGGATTAGCGCAGTTACGCCATGCGATTAGCCGTGCCCAACATGCAGCGGTTATTGCCAGGCTTGATGATACAGCAGCGTCCGTTGGATTTGCTAACTTATCCAACGTTAAATCATTAGCAACAGTAGGTACATTGACCCCGGATCATGTCATCCGTACTAAACCAACGCCTGTTATTGTTGAGAAAAATATTGATGCAAGTGTTGAGCATTATTCGACTAAGTACCAGCAGTATTTTAATGCGCATACTAATGGCAAACTCAAATGTTTGGATGTGGCTCCCCGTTGGGCCGTATGGCCGGGGCAAGGTACAGTGAGTTTTGGTGCATCCCTGAAAGAAGCGCTTATTAGTGCGGATATTATTGAGCATACGATTAAAGCCATTCAATGGTCGCAGGCGATGGGTGGATGGAAGCCAATTAGCACCCGTGATATTTTTGAGATGGAGTATTGGGAATTGGAGCAAGCCAAGCTTGGTAAATCGAAAGCATTGCCGCTTCAAGGTAAAATTGCTTTAGTTACGGGTGCGGCATCCGGCATTGGCAAAGCCTGTGCGGAGCGTTTAATGGCTCAAGGGGCACATGTGGCCGCGCTTGATATTAATCCAGCCATTAAAGAGCAATTTAAAACTACCCAGGCATTAGGTATGATGTGTGATGTTACTGATGAACAGAGTTTAGCCGATGCCGTTGACAGGACAGTTAAACAATTTGGTGGATTAGATATTTTAGTGAGTAATGCAGGTATTTTCACACCCAGTGAAAATATTGACGCCATGCATGCGAAGACATGGGATAAAAGCATTGCCATCAATTTAACCAGCCATCAACGCTTAATGACCCATAGTGCCAAATATTTAAATCTAGGTATAGATCCAACGATTATCATCATTGCATCCAAAAATGTACCGGCACCTGGTCCTGGCGCTGCTGCTTATTCGGTGGCAAAGGCAGGGTTAACACAATTAGCCAGGGTAGCGGCCTTAGAAATGGGTGCCCAGGGTATTCGCGTGAATGTCGTGCACCCTAATCAAGTCTTTGACACCGCGATTTGGACACCGGAAGTGTTAGCAAAACGTGCCAAGAATTATGGCCTATCGATTGAACAGTATAAGACGAACAATATCCTAAAAACTGAAATTACTTCCTATGATGTCGGTGAATTAGTAGCCACCCTTGCGGGTCCCATCTTTAATAAAACCACCGGAGCCCAAATCTCCATCGATGGTGGCAATGATCGTGTTATTTAAATAATAGTGTCATTGCGAGGGCTAAGCCCGAAGCAATCTTTTAAAATAAAAAAGCCATCTTAAATAATAAGATGGCTTTTTTGTGATTATTTGAAAATTTTATTTAATTAACGGCGATTACGGCTACCACCGCTTGAGCTATTTCCACTGCTATGGCCACCACGGCTAGGACGGCTGCTGGAAGAATGGCTGCTGCGACTTTCACCACCACGGCTTCCTTCACTGCTGCGTCCACCACCACTGTAACCACCTTGACCACGGGAGGGACCACTGCTACTACGTGTTGTATTGCCACCATTACCAAAGAAATTATCGCGACTACTGCTGCTACTGCCGCGGCTAGTATTATCCCTGCTATCGCGGCTATCACGTCCACGACCGCCACCACTATAACCACCACTACGGCTACTATTACCGTAAGAACGTCCACCGCTGCTGCTGCCACCACGCCCATAACGGCGATTAGAGGAAGAAGAAGAGCTGCTTGAACGTGCAAATTGTTCCAAAGGTACGCTTGGATGAGAAGAAGCGACGGGTAATGCAATCTTCATCAAACGTTCAATACCCAATACATCACCGCGTTGATCCGGTGTTGCCAAAGAAATGGCATGACCTGCGTGACCTGCGCGCCCGGTACGGCCGATACGGTGAATATAGTTTGAAGGATCATCCGGTAAATCATAATTCACGACTAAAGAAATGCCTTTTACATCAATACCACGTGCGGCAATATCGGTGGCGACTAAAACGCGGTATTTACCGGTTTTAAAACCTTCCAAAGCTTCACGGCGTTGGCCGAGGGAGCGGTCAGAATGGATTTCAGCAGCGGTAAAGCGGTCCATGCGTAAACGCTTGGTTAATTTAGCAGCACCAAATTTGGTGCGGGAGAAAATGAGGATAGGGCCTGTGAATTTATTCAAAAGGCTTGTTAATAATTCATCCTTTAATTCACGGCGCACGATAAATAATTCTTGGGTAATATTTGCAGCCGCTGTTCCTTCCGGTGCAATTTCAATTTGAGTAGGTAATTTCATGTAATTCTTGGCAATGGTCATGACTTCATGGGCCATGGTTGCTGAGAAAAGCATGGTTTGACGATTTTTTGATACTTTGCTCATGACTTCATTGATTTGAGGGGTAAAGCCCATATCAAGCATGCGGTCAGCTTCATCTAAAACAACGATTTCAGCATCATCAAGTTTGAGGGTTTTTTGCTGCATGTGGTCAATCAAACGGCCCGGTGTAGCAATAATGATACGCGGGTTAAAGCGTAAGGCCTGCACTTGGCGGCCCATAGAATCTCCACCAATAAGAACGGCTGTTTTCATTTTTAATAAAGAACATACTTTCATCAAGTTTTCATTCACTTGAATAGCAAGTTCGCGTGTTGGAACAATAACCAAACCGCGCCCTTTTAACTGACTTAGGCGCTGAATCATGGGGATACCAAAGGCCAAGGTTTTACCTGTACCTGTTTGGGCGATACCCATAATGTCTTTGCCTTCAATGCCTTGCGGAATAGCTTGGCGTTGAATAGGAGTTGGTGTGGTGAATTTTAACCGATCGAGTGTTGCGATGATAGCTGGGGCAATACCAAGCTGGTGAAACGAGTTTTCTGCGTTTGACATGATAATCTTTCTTCCTTAAATGATCCCGGATTTTGCATCCGGCCAGATTTAAGGTCGAGAGACAAAAAGCTTTGATGCTTCAGTGCAAAATGCAGGGAGTACTGTTAAATAGTCGAAATTGACTAGCCCTAAGCATAGCAGGTAAACAGCTATTTTGCAAATGACTTTCTTTTTTCAGCTAAATCCATTAAAATGCCTTTTATGACGGACCATCATTTATTTATATTTTTATTGCAAATTTTTCTGCTTTTAGGCCTTTCCCGTTTAGGTGGGGAAGTATTTAATCGTTTCCATCAGCCGGCTTTAACGGCAGAGATTTTTGTTGGTATCCTTTTAGGGCCAACGGTTTTAGGTCATTTCTTTCCAGCCATCCACGCCTTTATTTTTCCTAATGAAATTATTCAACAGACCATGTTTGAGACTGTCGCTTGGATGGGGGCATTTTTTCTTTTATTAGAGACAGGGTTAGAAATCGACTTTTCCAGCGCATGGCGCCAGCGGGGGGATGCATTAAAGATTGCATTGGCAGATACACTTATTCCTATGATACTGGGTTTTGCTCTAGCATGGTTCTTACCTGACCAATATTTAGCAGCTCCAGGGCAACGCTTAAGTTTTGCTTTATTTATCGCGGTCATTTTAACAACCAGTGCTATGCCCATTACCGCCAGGGTATTGCATGATTTAAATTTAAATAAAACTGATTTAGGATTTTTGATCATGTCAGCGCTTTCCGTGAATGACATTATCGGATGGTTATTGTTCACGCTTGTTTTTGGTTTCTTCGTGCAAACAGGGGCATCTATTTCAAGCATCTTAGGCATGTTTGCCGGTGCATTGGCATTCGTCCTTTTTTGTTTGACCATTGGTCGTTTTTTAAGCAATTGGGCGGTCAATCAAATGAAAGCGCTGAAATTGCCTGAACCAGCCAGTTCATTGACCTATATTTTTTTACTGGGTGTTTTATGCGCGGCTGCAGCTAAACAAGTGGGATTGCATGCGTTATTTGGTTTCTTTTTAGCAGGCATCATGGCCGGGGAAGCGCGGTCACTCTCAGAGAAAACCCGCCAAACCATTTCTCAAATGGTATATGCCATTTTTGTTCCTTTATTTTTTGCCGGCATTGGTTTAAAAATGGATTTTTTGAAATATTTTGATCCATGGTTGGTATTGTTTATCAGTGCAGCGGGAATTGGGCTACGTTTTTTTGGTGCATGGGTAGGTGTGCAATTTACCAATGTTCCTAAAGTTAATCGTTCAGCGGTTGCGATCGCGCATACACCCGGCGGTATGATGGAAATTGTCATGGGTTTATTGGCCCTTGAGTACCATTTAATCACACCTACCGTTTTTATTGCGATTGTGTTTGGTGCGCTTATTACCGCGATTGTGATGGGGCCATGGTTAAGCTGGCGCATTGCCAAGCGTAGTCATGTGAGTGTTTTTGAATATTTTGCCCGTCGAGGTATTGTTATTCCATTACGTGTTAAAACACGGGACGAAGCCATTATGCAATTAGCCAAGGTGGCTTCTGATGAAAGCGGTATTAATGATGAGGATTTAGTGGCTAATGCTGTTTTGCAACGTGAGAATTTAATGGGTACTGCTATTGAAGATGGTGTTGCGCTTCCTCATGGAAGGGTAGAAGGTTTGCGTAAACCCATTGTTGTTTTTGCCCGGTCTTTGTCAGGGGTTGAATGGAATTCACCGGATGGTAAACCCTCGCAATTTATTTTCTTAATCCTGACGCCACTCGAAGATGATGGCGTGCATGTGCAAATTTTACGTGCCATTGCCCAAGTCATGCAAGACCCAACCAACATCCAAAATATTTTAAATGCCAAAGAATCCGAACAAATCTGGCACACCTTCCAAAACGCCTTCACCCAGCTCTACGTGAAGCGGGGAGTATGAAAAGTAGTGACAGGCACCAATTATTTCCATAAAGTTTAGGTTTATGCTATAATCTCGCCTTCTTAAAAAAATTAATACAATCATGAGGTAATACCTGTGTTAGTTGTTAATAATGTTTCTCTCCAATTTGGTAAACGTGTCCTTTTTGATGGGGCAAATGTCACTTTTAGTCCGGGTAATTGCTATGGCATTATCGGTGCTAATGGTTCTGGTAAGTCGACATTCTTAAAGATCCTTGCTGGTGATATTGAATCAACCAGTGGTACCGTTTCTTTACCAAAGGGTAAGCGTTTATCAATGCTGCGTCAGGATCAATTTGCATTTGATCAGTACACTGTTCTTGCAACTGTGATTATGGGGCATAAAGAGCTTTATCAGGTGATGAAAGAAAAAGATGAGATTTATGCTAAGCCGGACTTTAGTGATGCGGATGGTATCCGTGCGTCGGAATTAGAAGGCCGTTTTGCGGAAATGAATGGTTGGGATGCTGAAACAGAAGCGGCTAAATTATTAAGTGATTTAGGTATTTATGCAGAGCAGCATCAATTGCTCATGAGCCAGATTGAAGGTTCTCAGAAGGTGCGCGTGTTATTAGCTCAAGCGCTTTTTGGTAATCCTGATGTGCTTATCCTCGATGAACCGACTAATGGTCTTGATGTGGAGACATGTTTGTGGTTAGAAGAATTCTTAGGAAATTTTGAGAATATCGCGATTGTGGTTTCCCATGACCGTCACTTTTTAGATAAAATTTGCACCAATATTTGCGACATTGATTACAACAAGGTTCAGTCTTTTAAAGGAAATTATACCTTTTGGTATGAGGCTAGCCAATTAGCGTTGCGTCAGCGCGGAGAACAAAATAAGAAGACGGAAGAAAAACGCAAAGAATTGCAAGACTTTATTGCACGGTTTTCTGCGAATGCTTCAAAAGCCCGTCAGGCAACTGCCCGTAAGAAAATGTTAGAAAATTTAACCATTGATGAAATTAAACCCTCATCACGGAAATATCCTTTTGTTGGTTTCAAGCCCGAACGTGAAGCGGGTAATGATGTGATGTTTGTCCAGAATTTGACTAAATCTATTGATGGTCAATTGATGTTCAAAGACTTTACCATGCATGTTAATAAAGGTGATAAGATCGCTTTTGTGGGACCTAATGATTTGGCTAAAACGACCTTATTTCAGATTTTGATGGGCGAAGTCACCGCGGATAGTGGTAATTATAAATGGGGCGTTTCAACCACACAGGCGTATTTTCCCAAAGATAATAAAAAATATTTTGATAGCGATTTAACTATTGTTGATTGGCTTCGCCAGTACACCACCAACACTGATGAGAATTTTGTGCGCGGCTTCTTGGGGCGTATGTTATTTACCGGTGAAGAAAGTTTAAAACCGGTGCGTGTGCTGTCCGGGGGAGAAAAAGTGCGTTGCATGTTATCCCGCATGATGTTGACCGGTTCTAATGTGCTGATTTTAGATGAACCAACCAATCACTTGGATTTGGAAGCGATTACTGCTTTAAATAAGGGGATGGAATCTTTTGCAGGTACTATTTTATTTTCTTCACATGACCATACATTAGTTTCCTCAGTTGCTAACCGCATCATTGAGTTAACACCCAAGGGCTTTATTGATCAAATGTTGCCGTATGACCAGTATTTGGAAGACCCACGCATCAAAGAGCAACGTAAAGCGCTTTATGCTTGAAGCTTTTTCATGTAAGTAGTATCATTGTCAATCATTTTGCTTGTCATCCCCGATTGTAGTTATCGGGGATAAAGATTTGCAGTAGTCATTTAAATGGTATGGAGAGGTGGCCGAGTGGCTGAAGGCGCACGCCTGGAAAGCGTGTGGACATGAAAGTGTCTCGAGAGTTCGAATCTCTCCTTCTCCGCCATTTAATATGGTGGTTATCTCTGTGTAGAGATAGAAAATCCCCGCAATAGCGATGCTGTTGCGGGGATTTTCTATGTCTGCAGGGGTTAAATAGTTATGTCACTTATTAAGAGAGGTGATTCTAGCCTAACAAGTTTGCTAATTAATAGATAGTATGGTATATATTTATTACTTCCTGCTGTATAGATAGTTTCTAAAGACCGTCATTTTCAGATTAACGGGTGACTATGTTTAGGCGTTTAATAGCCGTATTTCTTAATTTTTCCATCATACTTAGCAATTGTCCTGCTTATTCCCAGGGTGATTTGTTTCTTCCTGAACCCAACGCAATGGTTGGAC
>Ga0206954_1098_pt1 | contig 24603 bp, 36 predicted proteins | sample Alteio_BWOrgHeat_37_FD_153250 | JGI IMG/M metagenome (GOLD analysis project Ga0206954, IMG submission 153250) | Enriched cells from forest soil in Barre Woods Harvard Forest LTER site, Petersham, Massachusetts, United States -... | ecosystem: Environmental > Terrestrial > Soil > Temperate forest >...
ATGGCGGTTACATCCAGCGAATCGTATTTAAAACCTTTGGCCTGCAAGCCTTCGGCAATGCCTTTTAATTCTGCTTTGTATTCAGAATCAACTTTCGGCCATAAAAAACGTTTGGCCGCGCCACGATAAAAGGCCCAGTCCTTGCCGCTGCTGCTGGGAAGATAGTACTGTAATATTTTTATCATGGTATCAATTTCCTTCGAAGCAAGGTACCCATGCTGAAAACCAACATCGCCCGGCGTGCCCGACAAGTGCAGGTATATCCAGCCGTTTTTGTCTTCGCGGGTAGCGTTGCCGATGCGGTTATTGTTGGTTGTGCAGCTAAATGCAGCTGTGGCGATGATAAATAGCAGGAAAAGTTTGCTGATTAATTTCATAATATATTGCAGTTTAAATTAATGCCCGGATGAATTTAGAAAAAAGATTGACAAAACCGAAACCAGCCCCGCCCAAACTAACTGGATTTCATAATGATCAGGTACACTTCCTTTTTGTCGGGCATATCAAATTTGGGCGCTTTATCAAAGTTATAAAAAGGCTCGGCGGCCTTAACCTGGTTGGGGTCGAACGATCTGCCTAATATTTTTTCTGCCTCATCAATGGTATATAAGGTATCTTTTATGCTAAAAACAAAGCCATAGTCTGAATTTCGCAGGCTGCGCATGTTCGTTTTTTCATTTCCGCCGATGGTAAAACTTATAGGCACCGAATATTCGACCCTTACCGGCCGGCCATCCTGCATTCCTTTGCTCCAGGCTGGCGAAGCCTCTAATAACCTGGCAGCTTCGGCTTCGCAGCCGGCGCCAATGCAATTTTTTGGAGTGGCCCCGGTTACTCTTCCATTGGTGTCAACCACAAATGACATCACTACTCTGCCATTGAGGCCGATCAATCGCGCAACATCCGGGTACCGGAGGTTTTTACCCAGGTATTTGTAGAATGCCGGCAAGCCTCCCGGAAATTCAGGCACGGTTTCAACCGCGCTAAATACCTGCCCACCGTTTTTCCTTGAGGTGTCTTTGCTATCCGTAAACTGGGCTTGTGCGTAATAGCAGCTCAAAAAAACCAACATTAAGGAATAAAAATATTTCATACCGTAAAGATAAATCATCCCTGAGTTTTCACAATAGCGCTTTAAGTTTCGCTGATCTTTTTTTGATTAACATGCGCCCGGTTCCCAACCTCGTAGGCCATAGCCATGTATTTTCGCAATTCATCGGTTACATCACTTTGGTCATACAAACGCGCATGGTGTACAAAAAACCGGTTGGCCAGGTTATCGATCTTATAAAAACAAGTGGTGTGCTCAAAAAGTGCCGTTAATACTAAATGGATATCGATATAATCAGCCCCGATCTTATTAATGGAGCAAAAACGCATTTTGGTGAGCAGTGCGACCCTTGTTTTTACCGGGTGCAGTTCAAATATCCCGATCTTTCGGTATTCATCCAGGAAAAAATGAAATAGTCCGATGCTTTTTTCGGGTTTGTCGTTTAAAAAATCGTCAACTGTATACGCCCCGCAGGAATGCGACTGGTTTTTATTATAAAACTGGTGATGGCATTTGGGGCAGGTCCACATTTTTAACTGAATAATTTTAAAGTTAGGGCAAAATTTTTAAAATTTATTTTAATAGATTTGGCTATAAACCAACCCAATACCCTAATACAATTTAAAATTATGAAAGCACTTATCCCAATTTTACTGATCGCCTGCTTCATGGCGGCACTTGTTGCCTGCAACGAGGCTAAATCTGACCCTCAAACAGCCAATGCCGCGCCAACTAAGGACAGCCTGGTTAAACGCGGCGCCTACCTGGTGGCTGTTATGGGCTGTAACGATTGCCACTCTCCTAAAAAAATGACAGCTATGGGCCCTGTTGTTGATACATCACTTATGTTATCGGGCTTCCCCGCCAATGGGCCTGTTCCGGCGCCAGGGTTAAATGACATTAAAGGTGGCCTGGTAGTCTTCAACGGCGACCTTACCGCTTGCGTAGGCCCCTGGGGCACAAGTTTCTCCGCAAATATTACTTCGGATGCTACAGGCATAGGCAACTGGAAGGAAGAACAGTTTGACCAGGCTATCAGGCACGGTAAATATAAAGGACTTGACGGCACCAGGCCGCTGATGCCGCCCATGCCATGGCAAGATTTTAGCAATTTGTCTTCCGGGGATGTGCAGGCCATTTTTGATTATTTGAAATCAACAAAGCCGGTTAATAATGTGCCGCCTGCATTTAAGCCTGCCGGGAAGGTTTGAGCATTAATTAATCGGCGGCCTTCCATGAACCTGCCAATAGCTCTGCAGTTGCCAGCTATTGGCGTAAATCACGCTTGTGTCCTGTGTCACCGCATTAGCTTTTTGCCTGGTGGCAGCGCAGGAGGTTAACACTGCCACTGACAAGCTCAAACAGATATATAATTTGGTTTTTTTCATGGCCTTTGTTGATAACGGCCGAAAAGATAAGTTGTTTTGGTTTTTTTATTAATTGGTACTTAACGTGCATGGTGTGGCCGGCTAATTTTTTGCGGCCATACCGGCGGAAGTTTGGCTTAATTTACCCACCATCCCTTTTCCAAATGCAGCGTTACGCGTGCGCGGGTAATAGCCGTATACCACCATTTGCAAAGCTCATTAGGCGGCATGCCGTACATTTTATTGTCGAGGAACAAATAAACGTCCGACCACTCCCCACCCTGTGCTTTATGACAGGTAACGGCGTAACCATAAGTGGCGCGCAGGCAATTCAGAAACTCATCCTTAAGCATTTCTTCCTTGTATTTTGATGAGTTTGGCTTAATTTCTTCGGTTCGCATCCTGTAACTAAAGTCGATCATCAGCGTTTTAGATTGCTCGTTGGTGAAATTCCCTGTGGTGCCATTCACAATATCCAGCGACAACAGCAGGCTGTATTCCTTTTCCGAGGCGAGCGACTTTACCCTTACGCTTTGGAATTTCATGTTATCCACATATTTTATCTCGCCCAGCATTAGGATTTCAACAAAGTCGCCGTTTGACAGCGGCACGGCGTAGTTATTTTGCGTAACCAGCAATACATCGCTCTCCTGCAAGGGTATATCCATCATGCCAAAACGGTCGCGGCGCATGGCGCGGTTAATTTGCTGCACTTTTTTGTTGCTCCGGGCGATGGCCAGTGTTTCATTTGCGCCGGATTTTAGGTAAGCAGTTGAATAATGCGCGAACAAGGATTTTTCCGAAGAATGAAGCATCACATTTTTAAGGTTCAGCGCCGGGAGTTTCGGCGGGCCGTTAAAGGTTTTATAGTCTGCCATTTTTCGTACATCGCCGGCTAACTTTAATATATCGTTAGTGGCCTCGGTCCGTTCTATCATTTTAAGGGTGACCGAAACAGCCTTCCGGTAGTTTTCACTTAACCATCGCTCATCCAGCGCCGGGCTAAACGCCTGGCCAACCGGCGGTAACTGGCATGGGTCGCCCACAAAGATCACTTTGTTTTTACCGACCACCTCAAAAAAATCGTTCAGCAAAACGCCGGAACCGAAGGTGGCAAAAAAAGCGGTATCCGTAAAGTCGCCTGATAGCATGGACGCTTCATCCACAATGTATAATATCTTATCCTGGTCGGGTATCCGCGTAGCAAACTGCAGCGACATCTGCCCGTTTTTGGAGGTTCGCTCGGTAATAAGCATTGCTTCGTCAATACCGTCCACCTTGCTAAAGTGATAAAGCTCGCCGTGAACCGTTTTGGTGATAAACCCGGTTTTGCCACGCAGCACGGCAGCCGCCCGCCCCGTTGAAGCCAGCATGGCAAACTTATATTCCTTTTCCTGCAGCCGTTTGCCCAGCAATTGCATCAGGAAGGTTTTGCCCGTGCCGGCATAGCCTTTTAAAACAAAAGTGTTCGCCTCCGCGTCGTCCAAAAAATCTTTGATAGCCTTTAAGGCTTCCTTTTGGTCGGGGTTTAGCTTTGGTTTAGGACTTTCTTCCATTTATACTTCGCGGCGCCGGCGGATAAGCCGGCGGCTAAAAATATTAAGAAATAGGGGATTGGGCAAATGGCTTCGGGTAAATTTTTACTTAAGCTTATCTGAAACAAAAATTTGTAACCTTAAGGGTTACGATGTATATTTGAAGCGTGATTGAAAGCATTGCCCATAAAGGATTGCGGCTCTTATGGGAGAAGGATGATCCTTCAAAGCTGCCGCCTGAGCAAATTGAAAAAATAAGGCGTGTACTTTCTGCATTAAATGCTGCCAAAAGCTTAGAGCCGTTAAGAATGGTGCCGGGCTATAAACTGCATCCTTTAAGCGGGGCGTTAAAAGGCTTTTGGTCGGTATGGGTTACAGGTAATTACAGGATCTATTTTCGATTTGAAGACGGTAACGCCCTTGATATTAATTATTCAGACTATCATTAAAAAAGAAAGAAAATGGAAAGCAATATGCCACCGGTTCACCCCGGCGCTGTTTTACGGGAAGACATTTTAAAGGAGATGAAACTGTCCATCACCCAAACAGCCAAAAACCTGCAGGTGAGCCGCAAACAGCTCTCTGAAGTTGTAAATGAGGTTTCGGCGATCTCAGCTGAAATGGCCGTCCGTCTGGAAGACGCTTTCGGCGTAAGTGCGGAGTTTTGGCTTGATATGCAAAAAGCCTACGATATCTGGAAGATCAAGCATAGCGGGCGTGTGCATGGAATCCGCCGGATCAGCGTTGAGGATATCGGGAAGGCTTCGTGAAAAATCGATTCCAATAAAAGGATAATTGGCCAAATTTCTTATCCGACAATGCTCACCCGGGAAATTCTGGAAATTATAGTCCCATCAACCCCGGCATTTTAAACCGCATTACTATTTCGCCTGTTTCCTTGTCTATCTCCATTTTTTTGCTTTCAAATCCTAAATCTTTGCCGGTGGCCATTTTAAACATTCCTGCCAAAAAGTCCATACCCTGGTTCATTACCGTTTCCATGGTTTGTATTTGCTGCTGCTGCTCCTGCGATAGTACTATTTCGGCCGGTTCGATGTTTTCGGTAACGGCAGGCTGCTGACTGTTTTCATCCGAAACGATGGTTTCAAGCGTTTCTTCAACTTGTTCGGCGCCTGCCTCTGCAACGGCCTCGTCGAATAACTCCGTTTGTACAGTGGTGAAACCTTCCATAACTTCTTCCAGTTCTTTAAGGAACTGCGCTTTGCCCGAAGCCGAGAAGTCAACCACATCGGGGCCGTTTTCGTTATTCAGCACCCCATCAAAAAGGTTTTGCTTCAGCGTAAGCCCGGATGCGATTTTTGTTTCGATAGAGTTTTTTGTAACCAGGTTGATCACTGTTAAGTGCTTGCTTAATTGTCCTAATCGGTCTATCCGGCCGATACGCTGGTTCTTTTTGGCCGGATTCCAGGGTAGCTCAAAGTTAATCACCGTATCGGCCACCTGCAGGTTAAGCCCTGCGCCGCCGGCCTCTGTCGAAAGAAATACCTGGCAATCGGGTTCGCTTTCAAATTTCTTAACCAGCTTGTCCCGGTTCTTAATGGCCACCTGTCCGCTTAGCTGTGCGAAGCCAATTCCGCATTCATGCAGCATTTTGCCAATCAGTTGCAACATGGTAACCCATTCCGAAAAAATGATCACCTTTTTCTGATTGTTTTTCAGGTCTAATTTTTCCAGCAGGATGTGTTTCAGCTCATGCAGCTTTGGCGATACGTACGATTCCTTATCCACCAGGAAGGTGGAGTCGCAAACCATGCGCATATTGCTCATCAGCAGCATCAGTTTTTGCAGGTCGAACGGCGAAATAAATTTTTTGCGAAGGATGACCGAAATACCCTTGGCATAGTCGGTATGATAAGCCAGTTGCTCTGTATCCATGGCAACCGGCACGGTTATTTCCGTAACCTGCGGCAAATCTTTTATTACCCTTCTTTTTTCCCGTCGGATCAATATCGGTTTCAGCCGCTCGTTCAAGTGCTGCAGGTTGTAATAGCCCGTAATTTTATCGGCTTTGGTTTCGTCGAAATAGCAATGCTGGTACGAAAACTCCCATAAGGGGGATAAAAACTGCGGGTCGATAAATTGCACTACCGAGTAAAGGTCGATGAGCCGGTTTTCAATCGGCGTTCCGGTGATCACCAAAGCGTGTTTCTTCTCCAGCATTTTTATACTCTGCGCCGTAATGGTAGAAAAGTTTTTGATTTTCTGCGCTTCGTCAAGGATGATAAAGTCTGTTTCCATCCGGTTCATTTCGCGCCAGTCGCGCAGCACGGTTTCATAATTAACGATCATGAAGTAGGCGTCGCTGTTGCGATACAATTCGGCTCTTTGGTTCGGAAACCCATCGACGATAACCGCAGTTTCATGCGAGAATTTTTCAATCTCCTGTTTCCACTGCTCCTTTAACGATGCCGGGCAAACGATCAATGTCCGCCTGAAATTAAACAGCTTTTTTTTCATCACGGCAGTGGCTATCGCCTGGATGGTTTTGCCGAGCCCCATTTCATCCGCAATAATGGCCCCGCTTTTAAACACGGCGAAAGCCACGCCGGCCTGCTGATAGGGGAATAAGGTCGTTTTCATCAACGAAAAATCCAGCTGTTCTTCTTTGCGGGCAAGTTCAAGCATTTCAAGGTCCCAGGCTTCTTTTACTTTCTCTTCCACTTCAGGGCGCACCAGTATCAGCGGATGTTCGCGTGCAGAGACGATAAAATTCAGAAACTCTTTTACGTCGACATCCCCGATATAATTTTCGTTTCCAAAATAGTTGCGGATCAGTTTCGCAATTTCAGGCTTTAAAGGATGAGGATAATGCCAGGTGATACGATAATCATTCAGCGGATCGAGGTAAACTTCAACAAAGGGATAATCACGGCTTAAGCTATCGTATAGCTCCGGCTGCGATTTCAACGCGTTAAAAGCAAACATAATATGTTTGGTTGTTCCCAGCTTGTTTGTCTTCAGGTCGGGATTATCGATGTACCCGGTCTCATTTTCAAAATCACGGAGGGTGATCTTATAATTTATGCCTTTTTCGGTGGTAAGCACATGCTCGCCGTAAATATTGTCGGCAAACTTTATGGTATATTTAGCTTTCAGCGCTTTTAACCTACGCTCATCCAATACCCTTTTCATCATTCCCTCGCGGGTATACGCTTTACCTTCCAGTTGGGGGCGATGCTCTGTTTTTTCAAGTTCTTCCTCAACCTGCATCAGGGCCGCAATGCTGTAGCTATTCCATAGCGCCCGTTCGCCTTTGATCAAGTTGCTTAAGTCGCCGTTCTCCTGGATGACGATCCTGATCTCGATATCATCCTCCCCGTCAAATACCAGCACATCAAAGCCCCGTACCGACTGGCTTAATACCTGGCAATTTCCGTTAAGGTATAATTCCCTCGCTTTACGGTATGTTAAGTCGCTTAATTCAGGCGATTCTTTAAAGGCCGCCAATTGTTTTTTTATAGATGCGATCATTGATTTACGGTGATGGTGATTCGGTCAAGTTTAGGGAAGAATAGCGCGTAAAGCAAAAATAGTTATCAACGGGGAAAGAGCGAAATTGGGGAAAATGTGGGATGAAGCTGTTTAGGCCTGCGTTGCATTCATGATAGAAAGGTCGGCCAAATTTACGAAGTTTTTAAAACTTCGTAAATTTGGAGTTAGCCGGCGCACGGGAACACCATCTCTTTAGGCCTGCGCTGCATTCTTACGCGAGATTGGGTACTCAACGCAGTGGGGAGTACCCACTGTTGTCCCTTACGCGAAGCGCCGTAAAACGCCCCATTTATCCATTAAAAGTGTTCACGAAATGCACACAAACACCCTTCAAAACGATCACGAAAACGCTCATTTTGAGCCCTTTAAAAATGCATAATGTACCATTTTGTCGCGTTTTTGAGGATTTTCGTGAACACTTTTTGCAGTTTAGCTTGAAAATCAGTGGTTTACATTTCACAAGAACGCGACAACGTGCTTACAACCGCCGGTTATGTGCTGAAAATAAGTATGTTACGATGCAATTTGCGCGCCATTTTCGTGGTTCGGGTTTAGGTTTGTTTAAACTGTAATTTAGCAAAATGGATAAGCATAGTGGCTACCTGTCGCCATGGCACGAGTCGCCTTTGCTCACCCGGCCGGCATTACAGACTCACGCCTGAACCGGGATATTTGTCATGCGGTGGTGGCCGGTTTAATTAAAATTATGTTTAAATTTGTTACATGACAACGCTAACGATAGAAATTCCGGAAAGGTTGAACGAACGTTAGTATGGTTTGCAAAGGAATATTGTTCAGCGATCATCCGATCACTCAAATGTTTAAGCGCAGTATCTCAGTAGATAATGTTAAGTTTATAATTGAGAGCGGAGAAGTGATAGCTACTTATTTACATGACAGGCCTTATCCGAGTTACCTGATACTCGGATATATTAATACAAGGCCGTTACATATCGTACTGGGAAAAGATGATAATTTGCAAAGGTGTATTGCAATTACAGCGTACGAACCGGATGAAAATATTCGGCAAGCCGGTTTTAAGTTAAAGAAGGATTAGTTATGGAATGTGCATTGTGTAAAGTAGGGGCCACTGAAAAAGGCAAAGTAACTATCACCCTGGAAAGGGACGGGGCGATCGTATTAATTAAAGATGTGCCTGCTGAAGTATGTACCAATTGCGGTCATTATTATCTTTCAGAAGAAATAACCCGGCTGGTTATGGAAAAAGGAAATACGGCAGTTGAAAACGGAGCCGAACTGGAGGTTTTTAAACTCCAGTTGGTGTGATCTGATCAAATTTACGAAGTTTTTTAAAACTTCGATTTCTATGATTGTTTGCAGGAATTGAATTTGATATATTTGAATATGAATAAATTAGTTCTCAAAGAAGAATTAACACTTTTTAAGTGGTCTCTCATCCGATGGATGTTTATATTTTGGATCGGGCAGCTGGCTGCTATGATAGTAATTTTTAAACTTTTTCATTTCTGACGGACGGTCTAAAAATGGAGCCGTTTTGCAGAGACGCAACATTTTGCGTGTCGGACTCTAATTATCGAAAATTACAGGTAAATGCCGGCTTCCGTTTGTAGATGCAAGTTGTGGCGTCTACAAAAAATGATAGGATTATTTCAACAATGAAAAGAGCAGTAGAGATCAAATCGGCACCGTTGGGCGGGGCCATTGTCAGTCACACTGTTAAAAGTCACGCTAATGATCCTGTCGTTGTTAAAAAAACGGAAGAAGCAAGGGCTTTTTTTAAGAAAGCAGGTTTCCCGAAAGGTAAATAAGGCACGTTCAATCATGGCACAACAGGATGACGAAAAATTAAAGCGTCGCGCGGAGTTCCTTGAGCAGAAAAGGAAACGAAGAGAAGCCGAAGCAAAGACGCAAGAACAAATTATCGAAGAAGCAAAGGAAATCTTCAGCACTCCTGCTTCAAAAGAATTTTTTAAAAAGCTGGAAGAGGAGCGAGAAAAAAACAAATCGAAATAAGGAGGGATGGTTTTAACTCTTCTAAGTCTAACACCATTTATCTTTTTAAATTGCGTAATCAATAATTTATAATAACCATATATTTGTATTATAAAAGTATTCCCCATGAGCGATCAGGACATAAAAAGATTAACCGATTTAGTTAAAAATAAACGTAAAGCGGGTGTAACGAGAGAGCAAGCCCTGAAATCCTTCATGGCAATCGGTGTAATGAACGAAAAGGGAGAATTTACAAAACCTTACGCTATTTTGGAATCAGTGATTAAGAAGTCCTGATGTACGATTCCCGGCCCAACCTTCTCATTGGCTTTCATGGCTGCGAAGAAGCGGTGAAACAAAAACTCATTAATAGTTCTAATTCCATCCAGATTAGCCGCAAACCATACGACTGGCTTGGCCATGGCATGTACTTTTGGGAAAACAACGAAGTCAGGGCGATGGAATGGGCGGTGGAAAAACAGAAAAGAGGTGAGATTGACAAGCCTGCAGTTGTTGGAGCGGTGCTACAACTTGGTCATTGCTGCGATTTGTTAGATTCGCGCTATGTGCATCTGCTTAAAAACTCTTATGAGTTAATGGCTGATTCATATAATGCGGTTGGAAATGATTTGCCTCAAAATAAAAGTCTTCGCAACGATGTATACCAGGATAAAATACTACGAATATTAGATTGTACTGTTATTGAGTACATGCACAATCAAATTTATGAACAGTATAAAGAAGACATAAACCTCAAAGGCTTTAGCGATCTGAAAATCTTTGAATCTACCCGTTGTGTTTTTACCGAAGGCGGCCCGGCTTATGAGGGCGCCGGTATTTTTGAGAAAAGCCACATACAAATCTGCATCCGCAACCCGGATTGCATTAAAGGATTTTTTAACCCGAGGAAAAGTACACCTTTTAGTAAGTGGGTCGAGAAAAGGAATTAATTGCGAATTCGATCAAACTTGTGAAGTTTTTAAACGGCGAAGCCCTCAACGAGGCCATTAAAAAACAAACAACTCGAGTTAAACTTCGCAAGTTTCGGGGTTAGCCCGCGCACGGTAACACCACCTCTCTAGACCTGCGCTGCATTCGCGAGGTTTGGGGAAATCTTTTGATTAATTTGTTTGGAGTAATATTTGCCATATATTTGTGAATATGCATGTTTCAGAAATACAATTGTTCCAAATGCTGAAGGAAAAGATTGGCGAAAAGGAAGCCCAGTCTTTAGTTGAATATGTTGAAACAAAAATTGAAAAAGAGTTCGATTCAAAAAAAGATACGTTAGCCACAAAGGAAGATTTGGCTAATGTTCGCAGCGATGTCATCAAATGGATGTTTATATTTGGGGTTGGCCAACTGGCGGCTATGATTGCTATTGCTAAGCTGTTTTTTCACTCGTAAACGGAAACCTCCCTATTTTGACGCTCGCCTTCTTCTGCCAAACCGCCCTATCGCAAATACAAACCCGAGAAGATTGTTAATTTGCCTTTAATTCTAAATAATTTACTTCTATAAAATGTGCATTGCTTCATTACCTGTCAGCGGCGCACGAGAACACTGCCGTACATCCCTGCACTGCATTCGCGCGCGAGGTTGGGGGAATCCACTCAAACTTGCGAAGTTTTCAAAACTTCGCAAGTTTTGGGGTTAGCCGGAATTAAATTCATTTTACAACGTTGCCCCAAAGTGCCATTTGGTTGGTTTTTTTGTCATCGTGACTTAATGTTTCTATCGTTATGCTATAACTAAACGGCACGTTATTTATAATTACCGCCTTATTCCACTTACATAAGTCAAGAGTGATTACATCATTTGATCCATCTACATTTTGGATTTTATACCAAAATGATGTCGTATAGTTATCTATTACTAACTTGTCAAATATGATATAATATTGTTTAAACATTTTATGAGTTTTTGCCTCAATAATTTTTATCATGCCAACCTGTCTATTATCGATAGATATTAACGAGTCTCTTGGTGATGAATATGGGTCAAAAAAATCGACATTATATGCCTGAAATTTTTTAACCAATTTCTCGTAGGCCCTGGCCGATACTAAATAACCAATTAAAAACTCCTTTTTTTTTAATTTGCTCCAATTTAGATTGACGGTTTTATTAGCCTTGTAGAGAACTGAGGAATTTTGACCATTGTTAGTCAAGTCATGTTGAGTCTTAGTACCGTAGTTGATTTTACCTATTGTTACAAGAAAATGAGACCGGTCATCAACGTACCGCCATGTAAAACTTACAGTCAAATTTTTTGAATAGTTTTTATAACTAAAAACATGCGCTTCTCCTGTATCGAATTCTTTATCCTTCACAAATCCCATATTTGCCACGATATCATTGTTATACATAGGCAGATAATCTCCATTTTCTGTCCAGCTTATGTCACTAACTTTTAAATTCCTATGGACTATGGTCAAGTAATATTTCCCATCGTCGGTGTATTTAGAATAAGCTATTATATTGTCACTTCTGTTATCAAAAGAATAACCCGCTCGATTGATTATAGAGTTGATTTGATTTTCAGAAATCCCTAAAAGAGATATTCCATCTTCAAGTGATAAAATCCGATTTTGGGCTTTACTGATTGAAACTTGAAGAAACAGAATTGCGGTTAACAGAATATATTTAAAAGCTGGTTTCATCTATGATATAGTTTGCCTTAAATATAAAAATTCACCCACTTATATGAATAGTTTTTTGGTTTAATATCGCGGTTGAAATTATTATTTTTGTTTGCAATTTGAATTTAAGTAATTTCAAAAATCATGAAATCGCACACTGAGTATAATTTCGAATTACAATTTCCTGTAGACCAAATAAATCAAATTGCCTCGCAATACCCTATTAATGATGTTGAGGAAAGCTTATACAAAAATCGGACGGCAATTATTGATAGGGGATATTTAACGAAAGCTGAATTGGAAAAAATTGCATATTGGAAAACACCCAGATCAAAATCAAGAATTGCAAACAATAGTGATGATTATGTAAAAGAGATAACTTCAATTGCTCTTTCGACTAAAAACGAAAGGATTAGAATTGAAATTTTAAATTTATTAGAAGGAGTGAGTTGGCCTACTGCATCCGTTTTGTTGCATTTCTATCATAAAGAAAAATACCCAATTATGGACTTCAGAGCTTTATTTTCACTGAATTATAAAAATATTAAACCTGATGATTATGACTTTCCTTTTTGGAAATCTTACACCAATTATACCAGAAGCTTATCTGACGATTTAAATATCGACATGAGAACTTTAGATAGGGCACTATGGCAATATTCTAAGGAACAGGACTTAACATCATGATTCATGTAACAAATTCAAAATGTTATATGCGCCATCCGCAAGCCCTAAACCACTCACCAAATCCTCTCTCCCCCCTCTAAAAAAATAATTCACTCCCTATTTGACATTTAATCTAAAAGTCATATCTTTGCCGTCCCTTAACGGGGATAAATGCTTTGAACGAGGCCCTACTGCTTCGATGAGCACAAACAAATAGAGAAATGTCAGGATTAATTGGTAAAAAAGTAGGCATGACCAGTATATTCGACGAGACAGGGAAGAACATTCCTTGTACTGTGATCGAAGCTGGCCCTTGTGTGGTAACACAGGTTAAGTCTGTTGATACAGACGGATATGCAGCCGTACAGCTTGCATATGGCGAAAAGAAAGACAAACACACCACCTCTCCTTTAAAAGGCCACTTCGAGAAAGCCGGAACTACTCCGAAACGCCGACTGGTTGAATTCAAAACTTTTGCTGATCAAAAAAACCTGGGTGATACCATCACCGTGGATATTTTTGAGATCGGCGATTTTGTTGATGTGGTTGGTACTTCAAAAGGTAAAGGTTTCCAGGGCGTTGTAAAGCGTCACGGTTTTCATGGTGTGGGTATGCAAACACACGGTCAGCACAACAGGTTGCGTGCTCCCGGTTCAATGGGTGCATCGTCATGGCCTTCACGCGTATTTAAAGGTATGCGCATGGCAGGCCAGATGGGTAACGAACGTGTTAAGGTACAAAACCTGCAGGTGGTAAAAGTATTTGCCGAGCAAAACCTGCTGGTGGTTAAAGGTTCAATTCCCGGCGCTAAGGGTTCATTCGTAATAGTGGATAAATAAGATGGAAGTTAACGTATTAAACATATCAGGCAAGGAAACAGGCACAAAGGTGCAGCTTTCTGATACCATTTTCGGTATCGAGCCAAACGACCACGCTATCTATCTTGATGTGAAGCAATTCCTTGCCAATCAGCGCCAGGGAACGCACAAATCAAAACAGCGTAACGAAATTGCAGGTTCAACCCGCAAATTATATAAGCAAAAAGGTACCGGCGGCGCCCGTGCCGGCAGTGTAAAATCGCCATTGTTTAATGGCGGTGGCCGTATCTTCGGTCCGCAGCCGCGCGATTACAGCTTCAAGCTGAACAAAAAACTTAAAGCATTGGCACGTAAATCGGCCTTAACATACAAAGCACAGGACAGCAGCATTATGGTGGTTGAAGATTTTACTTTCGACGCCGTTAAAACTAAAAGCTATGTACAGCTTACTGCCGACTTGAATGTTAGCGATGTAAAAACACTTTTAGTGTTGGGCGCTGCAAACAACAATGTGTATTTATCAAGCAGGAACCTGAAAAAAACTAAGGTTATTGTTGCCGACCAGTTAAACACTTATGATGTGTTAAACGCAGGCAAGCTGATCTTAACTACAGGCGCGCTAAAAACTTTGGAGGAAGCATTAGCTAAGTAATTATGGAAATTTTAAAGAAACCCTTACTTACTGAAAAAGTAACCAAGCTTACTGATAAGCTTAACCGTTACGCTTTCAAGGTTGATCACAGGGCTAACAAGATTCAGATAAAAGGCGCCATCGAGGCGATGTATGGTGTAAGCGTTACTGCTGTAAACACCATGAAATACGTTGGAAAACTAAAGACCCGCAACACAAAAGCCGGCGCCGTTTCAGGACGTGCAGCTACCTTTAAAAAAGCGATCATTACGTTGAAAGACGGCGAAGTAATTGATTTTTATAGCGGTATATAACATATAAAGATGGCAGTTAAAAGATTTAAACCGGTTACGCCCGGTACCCGCTTCCGCATCGACACCTCTACATCGGACATCACTACAAACGTTCCTGAAAAATCGTTGGTGGTTTCGGTTAACACCAGGTCGGGCGGACGTAACCACAGCGGTAAAATGACCATGCGCTATTTAGGTGGTGGCCATAAACAAGCCTACAGGTTGATAGACTTTAAACGTAATAAATTTGATATCCCTGCAAAGGTTGCAACTATCGAGTACGACCCTAACCGTTCGGCACGTATAGCACTGCTGCATTTTGTTGACGGAGAGAAAAGATATATGCTCGCTCCGGAAGGATTGAAAGTTGGACAGGTTGTATTATCGGGCCAAAGCGTTGCTCCTGAAGTTGGTAACACGCTTCCTTTAAAAAGCATCCCGCTGGGTTCTATCATTCACAATATTGAATTGAATCCGGGCCAGGGCGGTACCATTGCACGCAGTGCCGGTACTTACGCACAGCTTTCGGCGCGCGATGGTAAATACGCTATCATTAAATTGCCTTCAGGCGAAACCCGTATGATACTGGCAACTTGTTTGGCAACTATCGGTACCGTTTCAAATGGCGAAAGAGCAAATGCGGTGTTAGGTAAAGCCGGCCGCAACCGCTGGTTAGGCCGCAGGCCAAGGGTACGTGGTGTAGCCATGAACCCGGTAGATCACCCTATGGGTGGTGGCGAAGGTCGTGCTTCGGGCGGTCATCCGCGCTCCCGTAAAGGTTTATTGGCCAAAGGCTTTAAAACCCGCGATAAAAAGAAAACATCGGATCGTTATATCATTGAAAGAAGGAAGAAATAACAATGGCTCGTTCAGTAAAAAAAGGACCGTATATTGATCATAACCTGGACCGGAAAGTAACCGTCCTGAATGATTCAAATAAAAAATCAGTTGTAAAAACATGGTCACGTCGGTCCATGATCTCTCCTGATTTCGTTGGACATACATTCGCTGTTCACAACGGTAACAAGTTCATACCGGTGTATGTAACTGAAAATATGGTTGGCCACAAGCTGGGAGAGTTTGCACCAACCCGTACATTCCGCGGTCACGCAGAAAAGAAAAAATAACAGGCAATGGAAGAAGCAATTAAAAAATTAAAGAAGTCTGTACTGGTAAGGCAGCGCAAAGAAGAGGAAAAAGCTCTGAAAGGCGGTGCATCTGAAGCAAAATTACAGAACTGCCCAACCTCACCACGTAAAATGCGTTTGGTGGTTGACCTGATCCGCGGTGTAAACGTTGAAAAAGCGTTATACATCCTGAAGTATACCAATAAGGAAGCAGCGATCCGCGTTGAAAAGCTTTTGTTATCAGCTATCAAAAACTGGGAATCGAAGAACGAAGACAAACGCGTTGAAGACAGTAACTTATATGTTAAAGAGGTTTCAGTAGGCGGCGGCCGCCAGTTAAAAAGGCTTCGCCCGGCCCCCCAGGGGCGCGGATACCGCATCCGCAAACGCTCAAACCATGTACACCTGGTGGTAGATAGTAAAAACGAAAACAATTAATTTGAAATGGGACAGAAAGCACATCCAATAGGTAACAGATTAGGCATCATCAGAGGCTGGGATTCTAACTGGTTTGGTGGTAATCATTATGCCGACAAATTAGTTGAAGACGAAAAGATCCGCAAGTATATTTCAGCGCGTATCTCAAAAGGCGGCGTATCAAAGGTTGTTATCGAGCGTACATTAAAACGTATCACTATCACTATCCACACCGCCCGTCCGGGTATCGTTATCGGTAAAGGCGGCCAGGAGGTTGATAAGATAAAAGAAGAATTAAAGAAGCTGACCAAGAAAGACGTTCAGATCAATATATTCGAGATAAAACGCCCTGAGCTTGATGCACAATTAGTTGCTGAAGGCATCGCAAAACAGCTCGAAGCACGTATCTCTTTCCGTCGTGCCATGAAAACCACTATCGCTTCAACCATGAGAATGGGCGCCGAAGGGATAAAGGTGATGACATCAGGCCGTTTAGGCGGCGCGGAAATGGCACGTACCGAACAATATAAAGAAGGAAGAATCCCACTGCATACTTTCCGTGCAGATATCGACTATGCATTGGCCGAAGCGTTAACCACTTATGGCAAAATAGGTGTTAAGGTTTGGATATGCAAAGGCGAAGTATACGGCAAACGCGATCTTTCGCCAAACATCGGCGGCTCAAGCAGCGCAAGCGGCAAGGGTGGCCGTCCTGAAGGTGCAGCCTCATTTGGCGGCCGTGGCGGTAACGAAAGAGGCGGCGAACGCGGTGGCGAACGTCGCGGCGGCGACCGCAGAGGCGGACAAGGCGGCGGCGGTGGTGATCGCAGAGGCGGCCCAGGCGGCGGCCCAAATCGTGGCGGCGGCGGTAATCGTCCGGGCGGACAAGGCGGCGGCCCAAATCGTGGCGGCGGCGGTAATCGTCCAGGCGGTCCGGGAAGAAGATAATATTAGTCCGAAAGTCAGTAAAGTCGGAAAAGTCCGAAAGACGCTGCGACTGATGGGTAGGAAATAAAGTGAATGAATAAATAGGATATGAGGCAAATGATAAAAGACTGAAGAAGGAAGATTTCTAATCTCCAGTCTCTAATCGCTAATCTCTAATCTCAATACTTAAGAAAATGTTACAGCCAAAAAGAACGAAGTTCAGAAAGATGCAAAAAGGCAGGATGAAGGGCAACGCCACTCGTGGCGCTGAACTGTCATTCGGATCTTTCGGTATAAAATCACTCGAAGCCGCCTGGATTACCAGCAGGCAGATCGAGGCTGCACGTATAGCGGTAACACGTTTCATGAAACGTGAAGGCCAGGTTTGGATCAGGATATTCCCTGACAAGCCTGTAACCAAAAAGCCAGCCGAAGTACGTATGGGTAAAGGTAAAGGCGCCCCTGAATATTGGGTAGCAGTAGTACGTCCGGGCAGGATCATTTTTGAAGCAGAAGGTGTTCCATTGGATATAGCAAAGGAAGCTTTGCGCCTGGCTGCACAAAAATTGCCGGTACAAACAAGGTTTATAGTACGTAGAGATTACGTTGAAGCATAATAAACAGTTGGCGGTTTTCAGTTTGCAGTGATGCAGCCTGATACTTACACTAATAAAGAACAAAGAAAATGAAGAACTCAGAAATTTTGGAGTTGTCGACTGAAGAATTGGTTGCCAGGATCAGCGAGGAAAAAGCAAACCTCACTAAGCTGAAATTTGCACACGCGGTTTCTACCATTGAAAATCCAAGCCGCATTACTAAAGTGCGCAAGGACATTGCCCGGTTGAACACCGAGATAGTAAAACGCAAAGCGGCGGCGGCTTCTAATTAATTAAGCATTGGGAAAAATGGAAAGAAATTTAAGAAAAACCCGTACCGGCCTGGTAGTTAGCAATAAGATGGAAAAATCTATTGTGGTTGCAGTGGAAAGGAAAGTAAAACACCCTATCTATGGCAAGTTCGTAAAGAAGACCACCAAATTTATGGCCCATGATGAAGCAAATACTTGCGGCATTGGCGATACTGTATTGATTATGGAAACCCGCCCCCTGAGTAAAACGAAAAACTGGAGACTGGTTCAAATTTTAGAAAAGGCTAAATAACATGGTACAACAGGAATCAAGATTAAACGTAGCTGATAATAGCGGTGCTAAAGAAGTTTTAGTGATTCGCGTATTGGGTGGTACCGGTAAAAGGTATGCCTCCATCGGCGATAAAATTGTGGTTACCGTAAAAAGCGCACTGCCATCAGGCAACGTTAAAAAAGGTACCGTGTCAAAAGCAGTTGTGGTTAGGACCAAAAAGGAGATCCGGCGTAAGGATGGTTCATATATCCGTTTTGACGACAATGCAGCTGTTTTGTTAAATAACCAGGATGAGCCGAGAGGCACACGTATATTCGGCCCTGTTGCAAGGGAGTTACGTGAGAAACAATTTATGAAAATTGTATCCTTAGCACCGGAGGTATTGTAACATGGAAAATAAAAAGAATATCAAACCTGCCAAACTGAAAATCAAAAAGGGTGATCTGGTAAAGGTTATAGCCGGTGATTCAAAAGGCGCCCAGGGTAAAGTGCTCGAGGTGATCATTGAAAAAAACCGCATGATTGTTGAAGGCGCTAACCTGGTATCAAAACATACCAAGCCAAACGCTGCAAAGCCAAACGGCGGCATTGTAAAGCAGGAAGCTGCTATACACATTTCAAACCTGATGCTGGTTGATCCAAAATCGGGCAAACCAACACGTGTTGGCCGTAAATTGAATGATGCCGGTAAATTAGTAAGGGTGGCAAAAATTTCAGGGGAGGAAATTAAGTAATGGAATACGTACCAAGATTAAAAACCAAGTACAGGAGCGAGATCCGCACCGCGCTGAAAGATAAATTTCAGTACAAAAGCGTTATGCAGGTTCCCAAACTTGAAAAGATAGCTATCAACCAGGGTGTTGGCGGCGCTACTACTGACAAGAAACTGATTGAAGCTACAATCACTGAGCTTACAACCATTACCGGTCAGCAGGCAGTATCTTCAAAGTCGAAAAAAGATATCTCGAACTTTAAGCTGCGTAAAAATATGCCTATCGGCGTGCGCGTTACGTTGCGTGATAATACCATGTACGAATTCCTGGATCGTTTGATCGCCATTGCTTTACCGCGTATCCGCGATTTTAAAGGCATCAATGATAAAGGTTTCGACGGCCGCGGCAACTATACTTTAGGTATATCCGAGCAGATCATTTTCCCCGAGATCAATATCGACAAGATCAACAAGATACAAGGTATGGATATTACCTTTGTAACCTCGGCAACAAATGATGTTGAAGCCCTGGAGTTGCTGAAACAATTTGGATTACCATTTAAAAATCAAAATACAGTTACAAATGGCTAAAGAAGGTGTAAAAGCACGCGAATTGAAACGTGCTAAATTAGTAGCTAAATACGCTGAAAAAAGAGCGGCCCTTAAAGAAGCCGGCGATTACGCAGCACTGGACAAACTGCCAAAAGCAGCAAGCCCGGTAAAATTGCACAATCGCTGCAAGCTTACAGGCCGTCCCCGCGGGTACATGCGCCAGTTCGGCATCTCACGTGTAACATTCCGTGATATGGCGTTGGCCGGTAAGATCCCGGGTGTGAAGAAAGCAAGCTGGTAATTTGATTTCGGATTTGGTCCGCCATTGGCGGATCGGAATTTGAAAATTAAAGACAGACAAAAAATAAATCCGAAATCGAACATTCGAAATTCGAATTGGAAACAATCCGAAATCGAACATCCGAAATCCGATATAAGATTAACCGATAGCAGGTCCACGGAAACCACTATCATAAACAACAAATAATGAATACAGATCCAATCGCAGATTATCTTACACGAGTAAGGAATGCTATTAAAGCCAACCATAGGGTTGTTGAAATTCCTGCATCAAATCTGAAGAAGGAAATCACTAAGGTGCTTTTCGACAAAGGTTACATTGCCAATTTTAAGTTTGAAGACAATGGTCCTCAGGGCACTATCAAAGTAGCTTTGAAATACCACCCGATAACTAAAATCTCTGCTATACGCAGCATTTCGCGCATCAGTAAACCAGGTTTGAGGAAATACGCAGGCATGGACAATATGCCGCGTGTATTAAATGGTTTAGGTATCGCCATCCTGTCGACTTCCAAAGGTATTATGACCGATAAAGAAGCTCGTCAGCAAAATGTAGGTGGCGAAGTTTTATGCTACGTTTATTAACAGGAGGAAATTAAACAATGTCAAGAGTAGGAAAAGCACCGATTGCATTACCCCAGGGCGTTACAATTACCGTATCGGCAGATAATGTTGTTACTGTAAAAGGCCCCAAAGGCGAATTGCACCAGGCTGTTAGCGGCGACATCACCGTTGAACAGGAAGAAGGAAACCTTGTGGTTAAACGCCCTTCTGAACAAAAACGCCACAAGGCGCTGCATGGTTTGTACCGTGCGCTTATCAATAACATGGTTGTCGGCGTAACCACCGGTTACAAAGTAGAACAGGAATTGGTAGGTGTGGGTTATCGTGCAACCAATACAGGCAATACTTTGGACTTAGTGCTGGGATATTCGCACCACTATGTATTTGAGTTGCCAAAAGAAATTAAAGTGTCAACCACTGCTGAGAAGGGTAAAAACCCAACCATCATTCTGGAATCGATAGATAAACAACTGATCGGCCAGGTAGCTGCGAAAATCCGCTCGTTACGTGCACCGGAGCCTTACAAAGGTAAAGGTATCAAGTTTGTTGGCGAGGTATTGAGAAGAAAAGCAGGTAAATCAGCATCTAAAAAATAATCGTCATGGGAGCTAAGTTATCAAGAAGAGACAGAATAAAGAAGGGCATCAGGAAACGTGTTTCCGGTTCTTCAGCACGTCCGCGTTTGTCAGTGTACAGAAGCAACAAAGGTATTTATGCCCAGATCATTGACGATGTGAACGGAAAGACATTAGTATCGGCATCATCTTTATCAAAAGATTTCAATGCTGAAAAAGGCACAAAGATCGATCAGTCAGCTGCGGTAGGCAAGCTGGTTGCCGAGAAAGCGGTTGCCGCCGGTATAAAAGATGTAGTTTTCGACAGGAATGGTTACCTGTACCATGGCCGTGTTAAATCACTGGCTGAAGGTGCACGTGAGGGTGGTTTAAATTTCTAATTAGTGAATTGATGAATTAGCGAATTAGTGAATACTTTAGTAGATTAAAAAAAATCACTAATTCACTAAATCACTAACTCACTAAATAAACAAAGAAGATGTCAACAATCAATATAAAGAGAGTAAAAACCAGCGAGATCGAATTAAAAGACCGCCTGGTGAGCATACAACGCGTTGCCAAAGTAACCAAGGGCGGCCGTACTTTCAGCTTCAGTGCCATCGTGGTAGTGGGCGATGAAAACGGTGTAGTTGGTTATGGCCTGGGTAAAGCTAAGGAAGTAACCGAAGCTATTGCCAAAGGTATCGATGACGCAAAAAAGAACCTGGTAAAAGTGCCTATCATTAATGGTACTGTACCCCACGAGCAGATAGGCAAGTTCAGCGGCGGTTTTGTGTTTATCAAACCTGCAGCAAACGGTACCGGTGTTATAGCCGGCGGTGCGATGCGCGCTGTGCTTGAGTCAGCTGGTGTACACAACGTATTGGCAAAATCAAAAGGTTCATCAAACCCGCACAACGTGGTTAAGGCAACCGTATCAGCATTATCACAATTACGTGATGCCTATACTGTAGCACAGCAACGCGGCGTTAGTTTAGGTAAAGTATTTAACGGTTAATCAGTCATGGCAAAGATCAAAATAACACAGATTAAGAGCGTGATCGACAGGAGTGAGCGCCAAAAGAAAACGATCGAAGCCCTGGGCTTAAGAAAGATCAACCATAGTGTAGAAGTTGAGGCTACTGCAGCTATTATCGGTATGGTTAAGAAAGTGAATCACCTGGTAGCGGTAGAAAATATTTAATATCATGAATTTAAGCAATCTGAAACCTGCAGAAGGTTCTACAAAAAATAGGAAAAGAATTGGCCGTGGTACCGGCTCAGGCCGTGGTGGTACATCAACCCGTGGTCATAAAGGTGCAGGTTCACGCTCAGGAACTACTACCAAAGTGGGTTTTGAAGGCGGCCAGATGCCATTGCAGCGCCGTTTGCCCAAGGTTGGTTTTAAAAACCCTAACCGTGTGGAGTATGTTGGCGTTAATTTGGACGTTCTTCAAAAATTAAGTGAGCAATATTCGGTTGCCTCAATTGATTTTGATACTTTAAAAGAGCACGGTTTGGTTTCGCGTAACGACCTGGTGAAGATATTGGGCCGCGGCGAACTGAAAGCCAAAGTTGAAGTTAAGGCACATGCGTTTTCTGCTACAGCTCAAAAAGCTATCGAAGCAGCTGGTGGTACCATTGTAAAGCTATAATTTTAAATGAGAAAGTTTTTCACCACATTATCCAATATCTGGAAGATCGATGATCTGAGGGTGCGTATTACCAACACACTCTTATTTCTTTTGATATATCGCGTAGGTTCGTTCGTGGTATTGCCGGGCGTTGATCCGAATTCCATCTCTAAAGGTGGCAGCGAAGGGATCACTGGTTTGCTGAATATGTTTGCCGGCGGTTCATTTGCCCGGGCATCTATTTTTGCGCTGGGGGTAATGCCTTATATTTCGGCTTCTATCGTGGTGCAATTATTGGGTATCGCGGTGCCCTATTTCGCCAAATTGCAAAAAGAAGGCGAAAGCGGCCGTAATAAACTTAACCAATGGACCCGTTATCTAACCATTGGTATTACTGTGTTACAAGCCGTCGGCTATCTGAAGTCGCAGATTGATCCGAAAACACAAATAGAGATTGCAAATCCTTTCTTCACCATCTTAAATATATTTGTACTTACCGCCGGAACCATGTTTGTAATGTGGCTTGGCGAAAAAATAACCGATAAAGGGATAGGCAATGGTATTTCGCTCATCATCATGGTGGGTATTATAGCGGCGTTGCCAGGGGCGTTCTTAAGTGAATTAAATGCCCGTAATGCCGGAGCAGGTGGCCTGGTGACTTTTATTGTTGAAATTGTAGCATTGATCGGTGTAGTAATGTTTACCGTCCTGATCGTTCAGGGTACGCGCAAGATCGCAGTTCAGTATGCAAAACGTATAGTAGGCAACAAACAATACGGTGGTGTTAGGCAATATATCCCGCTAAAAGTAAATGCCGCAGGTGTAATGCCGATCATCTTCGCCCAGGCGCTGATGTTTATCCCGGCTACAGTAACCCAATTTTGGAAAGGCGGCGCTACAAACCCTATTTTAATGTCTTTGGCTGATTCCAGGTCCTGGGGGCATAATGTGCTCTTTGCGGTTCTTATCATCGTGTTTACGTTCTTTTACACCGCTATTACCATCAATCCCAACCAAATGGCTGATGATATGAAGAAGAACGGTGGCTTTATTCCGGGCATCAAACCAGGAAGGTCAACAGCTGAATTTATCGACGGCGTTATTTCAAGGATCACGCTGCCTGGCTCCATATTCCTGGCCATTATAGCTATTTTCCCGGCAATTGCCTCGTTGGTAGGTGTTAACAGCGCCTTTGCACGATTTTTTGGCGGCACGTCGCTCATCATCCTTGTGGGTGTTGTTTTGGACACCTTACAGCAGATCGAAAGCCACTTGTTAATGCGTCATTATGACGGCTTAATGAAGACCGGCAGGATCAAAGGGCGTACAAGCATTGCTGCGGGGGGTGCGGGTCAACCGTCTATCTGATAAAAACATGTCAAAGATCAGTTATAAGTCTGTCGAAGAGATAGAACTCATACGTGAAAGTTCTTTACTTGTTTCCAAAACACTTGGAGAAATAGCCAAAATTATAGGCCCGGGTGTTAAAACCATCGAACTAAATAAACTTGCAGAAACCTTCATCCGTGATAACGGTGGTGTTCCTGCATTTTTAAATTATCACGGTTTTCCTTATTCGCTTTGCATTTCGATGAACGACCAGGTGGTTCACGGCTTTCCCGGTAAAAGGGAATTGGTGGACGGCGACCTGGTTTCGGTTGATTGCGGCGTGGTGTTAAATAAATACATCGGCGACTCGGCTTATACTTTTGCTGTAGGCGAGGTAAGCGATACCGTTAAACGATTGATGCGGGTTACTATGGAATGCCTGGACAGGGGCGTGGCCAAAGCTGTTTCGGGCAATCGCGTGGGCGATATCGGTTATACCGTACAGGAGCATGCCGAAAGGCACGGTTTTGGCGTGGTGAAGGAATTGGTTGGCCATGGTGTTGGCCTGCAGCTGCACGAAAAACCCGAGGTGCCAAACTATGGTAAACGCGGTTCGGGCATAAAGCTGGAAGAAGGCATGGTGATAGCAATTGAACCCATGATCAACGCCGGAAGGTCAAGGGTGAAATTTTGGGATGATGGGTGGACCGTGTCGACCGCTGATGGAAGACCTTCCTGCCATTATGAGCATACAGTAGCCATAAAAAAGGGCAAACCAGACATCCTTTCGACTTTTTCTTACGTCGATGAAGTTTTAAAAGAAAAAATTAATAATTAAAGATTTTTTTATTAATTT
>Ga0206954_1099_pt1 | contig 24271 bp, 28 predicted proteins | sample Alteio_BWOrgHeat_37_FD_153250 | JGI IMG/M metagenome (GOLD analysis project Ga0206954, IMG submission 153250) | Enriched cells from forest soil in Barre Woods Harvard Forest LTER site, Petersham, Massachusetts, United States -... | ecosystem: Environmental > Terrestrial > Soil > Temperate forest >...
GATTCTCTTTCTGGAGGACATTGGTGAAAAAGCGTATCGGGTGGATGGGATGTTCGCCCATTTGCGATTGGCGGGTGTTTTATCGCAAATCCGGGGACTGGTTCTCGGGCGTTTTAGCCACACCGATACAGAAGAAAAAGGGCGTATTCACGCCTGCCTGCAACGCGAGGCCAAGCAGATCGGTGTGCCTTGTCTGTCCGGCGCGCCCATCGGCCATTTCCCGGAGCAGATCATCGTGCCCCACGGCGCCACAGCGGAACTCGATGCGGATAAGGGAACGCTTTCGCTTCCAAATCCGTCATCCTGAGCGGAGGCGAGCCAAGAAACTTCTTTTATCCCTAACCATTCTTCGAGCCGGAGTCGAAGGACCTGCCTCAATGAAACCATGCGTTGGAGTAGCGCCAAAAAATCCTGCATCACAAGGAACACCTCTCGCTCATACGGAATGGGTGAACACACCACGCGAACAGAATATGCCTCAATATGGTTCCGTATTTTCCTCAAAGCGGAAAAGGTCCTTCGACTCCGGCTCGGGTAAGTCTTGTGATCAAAGCTTACGCTTTGGTTCGCCTTCGCTCAGGATGACGGAATTTGGGGAATAGAGATCGCCGAACTGAGAATCGCATCGCGCATCCCGTGAATCAGTTTCTTGTCCGAAGGCACCAGCGTGACCAGGACGCCGCCGAGAGTGACGCGGTCGTTGACGACAAAGTAGTAGGGGCAGACGCGGGCACGCCCCGTAAGCGTGACGATCTCGTCGTTCTCGGCGACGTAATCTTGTTTCGACAGACTCCCTTTGACGAAGCGCTGCAACACACGCGGATGGGTTGAGAATTCCGCAAGACCAGTGCGCACCTGTTCGGCCCATTGTTCCGAAGACATATCGGACCCGACGTAAACACCGCGCGCACCCCAGGCCAGCGGCGAAAAGCCCGATATTTTCAGGACCAGATCGCGCTGTTTTTGACTGAAGCGTTCCATTTCGTGCCATGACTGAATGCCGAGCTCGGGAATCACCGCGTGGGGCGGCAGCGGTGTCGGATCGAGCACCCACGAGTAGGGGATGATTTGCTGGAGCAAGCGTTGCCCCTTCTCCCCGATCTCCTGACGCCAAAATTCCTGAAGTGGGCGCGACCAGAAAAGCGCGAGCCACAATTTTTCCTCAAGATAGGGCTTGATCGGCGCGGTGAGTGGCTGGCCCGGTTGCCACGTTTCCCGGAACTTGGCGAGTTTCGGATAATCGAACGCTTCGAAAAAGCGGTAGGCCGGTTTACCGCTCGGCGTGTAGTCTTCCACGGAGCGCACGCGCTTCACGTTGCGCTCCGTGCCGAGGAGCCATTCCATTTCAGGCCGGTAGGTCGCGCTCTCTTCGGAAATCAGCACTTCGCCGTCATTCAGGATCGAGGCGAATCCCTCGCGCATGCCTTTTGCGCCGCCGAGGACTTTTTCTCCAAGCGCCGCGTAGGTTTCGCCCAGCCATGCGGTCAGGCCGATGCCGCCAGGCACCGAATCGATTTCGCTCAGCGCAAAACTGCCATCGGTGAGAATGAGGTCGGGGCGAATCACGGCAGGGACCTGCCCCTTGATCTTGTCATGGCGGGAAAGAGCGATGAGTTCCGGCGGCTTACCTGCGTCGAGGAGCGGTGCAACCCAGGGATGGGCCTTGCCCGCCGCGCTTTGGCGATAAAGCAAATTGCATGCGGTGTTGAAGTGGTGCAGAACGATGCCGAGCTTTTCGAGCAGTTCGGTATGCGCCGCGCCGAGCGCAAACGGCTGCGGAGCCATCCGCCATGTTTTCTCCGCGAAAAGTCCCTCGACGGGCACATGGTCCCGCACGTAATGGGCGCGTTCGAGCGGTGTCATGACGAGAGGCTAACGTGGCACAGATTGGGACGAGTGCAAAAGAGCAGGCTAAAGTTAGCTCTTCTTAGGAAATTTTATCTCAATAGTCACATGTTGCCCATTTACTATTGAGGTGTGAGGATTGATATTAAAAGGACCAACGATCTTGCCGTTGTTGCGAATCGAACAATGCTGTAGAGCTTTTCTTAAATCGTCCATGTTGATGAATAGTGCTCTTTCGTCGTCCAACACAAAGGCAGCTTGTTTAACAGTTAGATTATTGAGAACACTTTTAGCAATATCGGTGCGGTATCCCGAGGTGTTTTCCCAAGTGTCGTGGATGTGCCGAAACCAGATGTTATTTGAAATTTGCGCTGAAGGCATAAGCGTAATTACGTCCGCACCTGCCCCTGACCCCGAATCACATACTTGTAGGAGGTAAGTTCGTCGAGGCCCATCGGGCCGCGGGCGTGGAGTTTGTCGGTGCTGATGCCGATTTCCGCGCCGAAACCGAATTCGCCGCCGTCGGTGAAGCGGGTCGAGGCGTTCCAATAGACCGTGGCGGAATCGACTTCGTTGAGATAACGCTCCGCGATAGCGGCGTCCTCGGTGATGATGGAATCGGAATGATGCGAGCTGTATTTGGCGAGATGCTGAAGTGCGCCGTCGAGACCGTCGACCACGCGCACGGCAAGAATCAGGTCGAGATATTCGGTGGTCCAATCGGCTTCAATGACAGCTTTGACGTTTTCACCCTTGGCCAGTTTCAACACCGTTTCGTCACCACGGATTTCGACTCCCGCCTTGGTGAGAGCGGCGGCAATTTGCGGCACGAACTTGTCGGCAATGGCGCGGTCGATGAGCAGCGTTTCGATGGCGTTGCAGACGCCGGGACGCTGGACTTTGGCGTTAAGTACAATCTTTTCCGCCATGGCGAGATCGGCCTTGGCGTGGACGAAGACGGAGCAGACCCCATGCGCGTGTTTGATGACGGGGATGCGCGATTCGTTCACAACCGTTTCGATGAGAGCGTGCCCACCGCGCGGGATAATGACATCGATGAGATCGTTTTGGTGGCAAAGGAAAGGCACGAGCGCACGGTCGGTGTCGCCGATGAGCTGCACCGCGCCCTTCGGCAGCGAGGCGCACTTTTGGATTGCTGCAATGAGCGCCCGGTTGGAGTGAATCGCTTCCTTGCCACCGCGCAAGACAGTGGCATTACCGGTCTTGAGGCAGAGCACGGCGGCATCGATGGTGACGTTGGGGCGGGACTCGTAGATGATCGCGATGACGCCGATGGGAACGCGGATTTTGGAAATTTCGATTCCGTTGGGGCGTTTCCACTCGGTGATCTTTTGACCAAGAGGCTGCGGCAGGGCGCGGACCTGGCGCACGCCGGTCACCATCGCGGCGAGCGATTTTTCAGTGATGCGGAGCCGGTCGATCATTGCTTTGGTCAGTCCGGCCTCCTCGGCAGCGGCGATGTCCTTGGCATTGGCAGTGAAAATGTCCGTGGCATTCTTTTCCAACTGCGCGGCGATTTCGTCGAGCATCTCATCGAGTTTTGCCGTGGGAAGCGTGGCGAGAGTGCGGGCCGCATCGCGGGCTTGCCCGCAGAGTTGGCGCACTTGCGTTTCGGCTGGAGTGAGATGAGTGCTCATAAAAATCAGTTGGGAATAACCAAGTTACCAAATTTTCCCAATTAACCAAATTTTTTGGAAGGGGAGGTTTCGCACGGAGGGCTGCAGAGGATTGAAAAGGGTGAGACTCCAACAAAGTAGACGCAGTTTCAGTGAACGTGGGAGACATGCCTTACTCTTTTCCGTCCTCTGCAGTCCTCCGTGCGAAATGAGCTGTAATCAGACTATGGATGAAAGATAGTACCGACGGACTCGCCTTGACAAATCGAGAGGAGGACATTTTTTTGCCGCCCGTGGGCGATTTGCATCGGGATGCCTGCGGCGTTGACCAAACGGGCCGCCTTGAGTTTGGAAATCATGCCGCCGACGGAGGTCTGGCTTTGTGTGCCACCGGCGAGCTTCTCGATCTTGGCGTCGATTTTGCGCACTTCGCGGATGAGACGACCGGTGCCGTCGGAATTAGTGGCGAGTCCTCGCACATTGGAGAGAATGATCAGGCGTTCCGCGCGGGCCAGAATGGCAACGTGGGCGGAGAGCTGGTCGTTATCGCCGAAGCGGGCTCCGGCCAGTTCCTCGTAGGAAACGACGTCGTTTTCATTGAAGATCGGAACGATATTTTTGTGGGCGAAGAGATGTTCGACGCTGCGCTGGATGTTGCGATAAAGCGAGCGGCTGTCCAATTCGAGATAGGTGAGCAGGACCTGGGCGACGCGGACGCCGGAGCGACCGAAAGCCTCGTCGTAAAGGCGCATCAGCCGGGGTTGGCCGAGCGAGGCGCAGGCCTGAAGTTCGGCCATGACGGTGGGGCGCTTTTTCAAGCCGAGCAACGACATGCCACAGCCAACGGCACCGGAACTGACGACGAGCATTTCGTGACCATGTTTGCGCAGATGCGCCACCTGGGCGGCAAGTTGTTCGATTTGGGCCAGGTCGATCCGGCCCTGGGGGTCGCTGAGAATGCCGGTGCCGAGTTTGACCACCCACCGTTTTGGTTTCAGCCCCGATTTTGTTTTACTCACGGAAGTAGGTGCCGCACGCGACGGTAAAGTTGATAAAGCTGCCAGGCCCGTCCGCCCCAGACGACGGCATGCTCTTTTATGCCCTTGGGTTCAGAAGTGATGGATTGCCGTTGATCGGATTGGGGGGATTTTTTTTTCTTCTGACCAAAATTGGTGAGCAGAAAACTGAAGAGAGCGGGCGCAGCCACCCAGATCCAGGGATTATTGCGGATAAAACCGGCACCCCTCAAGCCATATTCGGCGTAGTGGAAGGGCTTTTCGAGACGACGATAGGCCTGGGCCAACTCGACGCGTTGTTGGGCGATCTGCGCGGCGAGAAGTTCGCGGCGGCTCTCAAAATTATCCTGAGGAGAGCTCAAGGTTTGGTCTCTCCGGTTTTGACGGCCGTGCGAAGACCCTCCACGTCCCGCCGCAATTCCGTCAAGGTTTGGGAAAGAAATTTGGGCCGATTGCGGAGCATATAACGGGCTATGAGCAGAAGGACGACACTGCCGAGAAGATAAACCCCGAAAACCACACCCAGGACCAATAGACGATGAGTGTACCAGAAGTAGGCGATGATAAAGAGCGACAGAAAAAAGACCGCCATGCTGAGACAAAGCACGCCAGCCAGGGTCACCATGACCAACTGAATGGCCCTCGTGGCTTCTTCCTCCAATTCGACCGCGGCAAGATCGAGCCGCGTATAGAGAACGGCGAGCAGGACGCCCCAGAACGAGCGCAGAGAGGCAAAGAGGCCGGAAGGGGCGTCCGACCCGACGCTTTCAGGAGCCGACATGATGCGGAAGCCGCGCGAACTTAGTCGCGACGGCGTAGAAAAGTTCCGGCGGCGAAACCGAGGCCGAGCAGGAAGCCGACTCCGGCCGCGATGCCCACCGCATTCCAGGGATTTTCCTGCACGTATTCGTGGGTGGCCTGGGCGGCTTCACGACCACGGGCAGCCACACTTTCCTGCACCGCGTTCAGTTTGGTCTGGGCCACTTTCAGGCTTTCCTCGACCTTGACGCGGGCTTCAGCCGCCTTTTCGCCGACGACGGAAGCCGTGGCCTTAAGCAGGTCCTGCACGTCCTTGGTCAGGACTTTGACATCTTCGACAAGTTTATCGCGGCTAACCGAGGTATGTTGATTGGAATTTGTGGTCATAAAATATTCTTTTCTCTCTAATTAACTAAAGCCCAGGCGGGGCCGAAAGCAAGTTATGATTCAATGGGATAATAGTACGATTTGAGATGCCTACGAAAAGTTTTCTCCAAACAAGCCGTCATCCCGAGCTTGTCGAGGGATCAGCCTCCGTTGATTTTGCCTCATTTTCCGGGGGCTGATCCTTCGACTTCGCTACGCTCCGCTCAGGATGACAGACTACTCGAAAAAGCCTCTCGTTAACTGTGCAACTGCCTTCAGTGGGAGGGATCGGCGGCTCCGGTTTGCGAAGCGGAATCCGAGTCGGGCTTGTCCCCTTCCTTGAGTCCGAGGACGATGAAAAGTTCGTCCAGTTGGTTCAAGTTGGCCGTGGGCTCGACCGTGGCGTCACGATAAAGTCCGAACGTGGGATATTCCTTGGTCAGTTCAGGCACTTCCTTCACGACGCCGAGACGAAGCCCGGGCGGGAAGTAGGGGCCAAGACCGCTGGTCACGACAAAGTCACCCGGAGCAATTTTCGAGTCCTTGGGAAGATAAAGAATTTTAACCAGGGGTTTGCCCTCTTCAAAATTGCCCTGGCCTTTGACGATACCCTGGTCGTGAGCGGCATTGGTGCCGGTAGTGGGGCTGGCCGTCTCCGCCGCGCTTTGGACTGTGGCGGAGATGCTGCAATTTTCGTTTACGAGGAGAATCACGTCACTCACGTAGCGGGAGACCGTCCCGGTTTTACCCACCACACCGCGAGGGGAAACCACGGGCTGGTCCGAGGTCAGGGAATATTTGCCGTGATACTTTTTGTCGAGGTCCTTGTTGTTTTCCCAGCCCACGTTGATCTGGACCGAATCCCACCAACTGGACGGCTCGCGGCTGTCAACGCGGCAGGGTAGGAGTTCGTATTTGGATGCGGCCTGAAACCCGAGCATTTCGCGCAGGCGTTTGTTTTCCGCTTCCTTGTCGGAAAGCAATTGATTGCTCACCTGGAGTTCCGCCACCTGCTGGTGGAGCTTGGCGACTTCCGCCTGGGCCTGGTCCAGAGTTGCCAGCTTGGAGTTCATGTGGCTGAAGAAAACAACCGGTTTGTCTGCGCTGTGCAGGATCGGGCCGAACACCTCCAGCGTTTCTTTGCGCAACGGCTTGATGACCTGCTCGGGCAGGAGAAAGCAGGCCAAAATAAGGACCACTCCAATACCCAGAACGACAACAAAGGAAGTGCTATTCTTCACCGGAGAGAATCCATCTGGATAAGTGACCGTCGCCTCAGAGGCTTACCGTTAGATCCGTCGGAGATCAAACCCGGCGCTCGGATTCGGCGGCTCGTTTCATGTATTCAAATTCCTGGAGCACCTTGCCCGTGCCTTCGGCTACGGCGCTGAGAGGATCTTCGGCCACGTGCACCGGCAGACCAGTCTCCTCGGCCAAAAGCTTGTCCATCCCGCGCAAGAGCGCGCCGCCGCCAGCCAGCACAATGCCCCGTTCAACGAGATCGGCGGAAAGTTCCGGAGGGCACCGCTCGAGCGTGATGCGGATCGATTCGACGATGACCTGAATCGGTTCGGCCATCGCTTCACGGACTTCCTGGGAAGTGATCGTCAGCGTCTTGGGCAAACCGGCAACAAGATCGCGGCCTTTGACTTCCATGGAGGTTTCCTTTTCGACAACGTAGGCGGAGCCGATCTTGATCTTGATGTCCTCGGCGGTCCGTTCCCCAATCATGAGATTGTAGGCGCGGCGCATGTAATTGATGATGCTATCGTCCAGTTCATCACCAGCGACGCGGACACTGCGGCAGAAGACAATGCCGCCGAGCGAAATGATGGCCACTTCGGTGGTGCCGCCGCCGATATCGACGATCATGTTGCCAGCGGCTTCCTGCACCGGCAGGCCGACGCCGATGGCCGCAGCCATCGGTTCCTCCATGAGATAAACGTCGCGCGCTCCGGCATTGATGGCCGAATCCTTGACGGCCCGTTTTTCCACCTCGGTAATTCCGGTGGGAACGGCGATCACGATCCGGGGACGGCGCTGCCAGCTGCGACGATTGCTCACCTTGTGGATAAAGGAGCGGAGCATCTGTTCGGTGATTTCGAAATCGGCGATCACGCCGTCTTTCATCGGACGAACGGCAATGATGTCGCCCGGCGTACGCCCCAGCATGCGCTTGGCTTCATCGCCCACAGCCAAAACTTTTCTGGAACCCGCCTTGATCGCGACGACGGAAGGTTCGCGCAAGACGATCCCTCGGTCGCGAACGTAAACGAGGGTGTTGGCCGTGCCGAGATCAATGCCGATATCGTTGGAGAAAAGACCGGAAAAGAAGTTCATCGTGAATGGATAAAAGAAAAAGTTGAAACGGTGTGTAAATGATCGAAATGAAAAGAGGGTATCTTACAGAAAGGTTTGAGTGGCTGCTTTTTGGGCACGAAGCCCACAGCCGCACACCCTTTGTCTAGGTGGTGCATCGGTGAGCGTCAAGGGTGATTGGCTGGGAGGGTGAATGCATGGGGACAAATGGGGTGGTTGATGGGTCCTGCCATACGCAGAAGATCGGACCGGCGAGATTTGAACTCGCGACCTCTTCCACCCCAAGGAAGCGCGCTACCAAACTGCGCTACGGCCCGCGTTCCGCCGAAAAGTTCGGACAGGAAGGGTCACTTTGCCACAACCGGCGTCGGCAGCAAGTCGAATCGCCAGTTAGGTCTAGCCTCCCTGTTGTGTACTTCTTTTTTACACAACATCACGACAATGATGAGTCCCACCTCGTCACCTTAGGCAGATAACTCTTAAGCAACGACGAAACCTTATTTTTAGTATCCTGATTGGCTTTCGGGTGCGTAATAACATGCTTAACAATTTTACCCAACCGAATAGGCACGCTCCGTCCAAAATCCACCGGATCATTAAGCGTTACAGACTCAGTTCCATCTAACGCCATGGGACGAATCATGCGAAATTCGCATTCAAAATCACACTCAATCGGTTTAAATAGAAATAGACTCAAATGAGTTAATTCCGTGCGCGGCACTACGTTGGACTGATACCGCACGCATGACTTTAAAATCACAATGCGTTCCTCGTTAACAAAACGAAGCAACGCATTGCCAGTTGTTCGAATAACCACGCTTTCCGGCGACTCAGTATAGCTATTCCACATTCTTTGCGATTCCTGCTCGGCCATGTGCCAGCAGGAAATAAATGTGCATCTTCGTATTGACTCATGCGATGCCTCCTTGCTCACAGGATCTGGTAACGGCATATTGTAAGCTTCATAGAACGCAGCATCAGATGGCGACAAGGGAGCAGTATAATCAGGAGCAAACTTTCCCTCCAGTGGATCCTTTGTAAATTTATCGGCTCTTGAAAAGTAGATAGAGCTCGTAGTAAGCAGGTCTTTAAATTTCCAGAGATCGAGGTACCGCCACATCAACTGTCCAGGCTCTGGAAGCAAATAGGGGGAATCCTCAGCACGTACTTGCACAATGGGGCCTACAATATTCCCTGTCCTGCGGTCTTTTATAGCACGGCAAAGCATACGTGTTGTCTTACGGGAAAAGGAGAAAGATATGAATGCTGATAAGATAAGGCTTCAAACTGCAAATTACAGAAAAACTTCCGGCCCGACGTGGAAGTGCTGGGCGAGCTTCTTGATGTGCTTGGTGGTAAGGTTGCGTTCTCCGTCGAGGATGCGGTAGCCGAGGCTGATGTCGGTGCCGAGAAGGCGGGAGAGGTCGCTGGCGGTCAGTCCGTTTTCAATGAGCAAGAACTTGAGCGCTTCCAGGCCTGAGCGTTTGGTGAATTTCACTGCGTGTTCTTCGTAGGCTTCGACCAATTCAGCCAACGTTTCGAGATAATCGTTCTGGTCTGGTGTGCGTGTGGGTAGAACGGCGAGGACATCCATGATTTCCTGGGCCGCTTCCAACTCGGCTTCATCGTGAATTTTCCGGGGCATGAGAAGGGCGCAGAGTTCCCGGTAGGTTTTGGGCAACGTGGCCGTCTTGTCAGTTTTGATTTTGGTGTTCATAAGTCTCTTTTCCAATGGTTGGTGTCGTACTGTTTATGGGTCAGAACGCGAAGGACATAACAAATGTTTCGGTCGTAATGGAGCGCGGCAATGATGCGGTACTTGTTGCCTCCCACGTCAAAGATGACGATGGAATGTCCCTTGTTTGTTGTGGCCACGTCAGCATGATTAAAAGTCTTTCTCAATTCGGCGAAGTGAAGCCAGTTGGCCCCGCTCACGACCTTGTGCCATTGTTCCAGTGATGTTTTTGCTGCGGGTTGGATTTGCCAGAAATCCTTCAGCCGTTTCTTCGAGATGACCCGCATGTAAGTTCACTCTAATCAATCTTTGACATTTTGTCAAACGTAAGTTAAAAATGGCTTCTGGCAAGAAAGCACGGTAGGAGATGTTTCTAAAGAAATCGAAAATGAGCAAAGTCTATATCGGAATCGATATCGGTGGAACCAAGCTCATCGTGGCCTCGGCCCGTGAAGACGGCACAATCTTGAAACGGGAACGGGCTTCCACTCCGCTCGATTTTACCGAAGGACTGGGTTTGCTTGATCGCATGATCGCAACGGTGGCGGAGGACAGCCCCATCGCTGGGATTGGCGCGGGCGCGGGAGGGCCGCTGGACTGGGAAACGGGCATCGTCTCACCGCTGCATCAACCCGAATGGCGCGATGTTCCCCTGAAGAAAATCATGGAGAATAAATGGGGTTGTCCCTTCCATGTGGATGTCGATACGAATCTCGCCGCTTTGGCGGAGTACGATGATTTGGAGGAAAAAGTCTCCCGGCTACTCTATGTCACACTAAGCACCGGAATGGGCGGCGGCCTGATTCTGGATGGACATATTTATCGGGGCATGAACGGAGCGCATCCCGAAATTGGCCACCAGACCGTTTCCTATCGCTCGCCTGGAATGAAACCCGTGATCTGTCCATGTGGAGCGGAAGGCTGTCTGGAGGCGCTGATTTCCGGCAACGGCATCCGCCGCCTTTACGGCAAGCTCCCCGAAGAATTGGGCGCGGAAGAGTGGGGTGAAGTTGCGTGGAATCTCGGACAAGGGCTGCGCAACCTGGCGGCAATTTGCCTGCCGGATGTGATTGTTCTGGGCGGGGGGATTAGTTTTGGCGCACAGGACAAATGGCTGGAAGCGGCCGTTCGCGTGATGCGCGAAAATGTGAAAATTGTGCCGACACCCAAAGTGCGGATCAGCCAGCTTGGACCGGAAAATGTGCTCAAGGGAACCATCCTGCTGATCAAAAATGCCGCCAGTCCTTCAGCTGGTTTTTGAAGAAGTGCGCGACACAAAAATCCAGGCCAGTGTTCCCGCAATGATGACGTGAAGGCCAAGGACCAGAAGACACTGGTTGAAATCGGCAATGGTGGTGTCGGTCGATTGTCGAACGATGTCGTAATGACGGTAGGCGGACAGCGTCTTAAGGTAACCGCTCCAACCCCAATAAGCGGCAATGAAAGGTCGACAAAAGGTGCTCACGATTTCCGGCAAAGCCAGGACAGCCCCCGATAGCGGCAATTGCAGCCCAACAAGATAAATGGCCAGGAGGGAAGCCCGCTCCGGGGACTTTGAAACAGCGGAAATGGCCAGACAGGTCATGCTCATGGCCAGCGTGGTGATAAACAGAATTTCAAACTGGCTGGAAAGATGGCCGGGGAATCCGCAGACGGTTTTGACGAACCAAGTCATCCAAAAGGCCTGGGCCAGACAGAGAATGACGAGCAACAGACTTTTCGTGGAGACGTAGGCCCAGGGGGAAAGCCCGGCGCGAAGCTCCTTTTCGAGCACATCGCGTTCCTTGGCGATTTCGCGGGCGCCGTTGTTGGCCCCCATGAGCGTGAGCAGGATGACCTGGAACATGGCCAACCCGGAAACCAGCGAGGCCGCCGAGAACGATTCTTTGAGATAATTCAAATCTTCCGACATCGTCAGGATGATATTGGTTTCGATTTTCAGGCTGAGATTTCGCACTTGAGGCAATCCCTTCGTCGCAAAGATGGCCACCAGAAGTGGAAAGGTGATCAGCAGCGCCAAGTGTAAAATCAGCTGGGTCTTGTCGCGTATCATCAGGATGAATTGACGTCGCACCAGAACAGGCAGTTGCCGCAAGCTGGACGGTGGCGGAGCCGTATTCAGAGAATGCGGGGTGGGAACAGGAGGCAATTCATGGGACCGGTCGGCATCGTAACCGCTGAATTCTCCCCGAGTGGAGGCTTCCTGATAAACCCCGAAAAGCGCTTCGATCGATTCGGTCTCATGCGTCCGAAGAAACTCTTCGTAGGTGCCCTGAAAACAAAGTCTTCCTTCATGGAGAAAAACGAGCGAATCGCAAAGTTGAAGATTGCTCACCGCATGCGTAACCAGGACGACCGTCTTATTCAGGCCGTGGGCCAATTCCTTCAGCCATGCCATCAGGGCATGTTCGGAGTAAGCGTCGAGACCGCTGGTCAGCTCATCGAGAAAAAGAAAAGCGGGATCACCGATGAGTTCCTCGGCCAGGGCGATACGGCGCATTTGCCCTCCGGAAAGTGTCCGGTATTTTTGCTGAAGAAAGGGGCGAATCCGGGCCAGGTCGATGACGTGCTGGCACCATTGGTCACGGGTTGATTGGGGCACCGAGGCGGGCAGGCGCAGGGCCGCGGCAAAATGCAAAATCTCCGCAATGGTCAGGTCGCCGTGGAACGCGCCAAATTGGGGCAGATAACCGACGGCCAAAGGAAGTTGTTGACGCAATGTTTCCACCGGGTGGCCCGCCAGCAGGACCCGGCCCGCCGATACCCGCTGGATACCAGCCAGGGCGCGGATGAGAGTGCTCTTGCCACAACCGGAAGCGCCGATGACGGAAATGAAGGAACCCTCCGGGACCGCGATGGAAATTTGGCGCAGCAGCGCTTTTTGGTCACGGCCCTGGCCTACTGTGACGGAGACATTCTCAACAAAAATAGCCGCATCCATTTTGGCAGTCGTGTGCATACCTGCCTCTATTCGTCAGGCTGGTTTAATTGCTGACCGCGTCTGAAGAAGGTGATTGAGGCGAGAGAATGAGCTTGCTGATCCGGTCGATGCCATCATTGGCAATCACGCTTGCGGGATAATAAGTTTGGGCGTTCACATACCAGGAGAGGCTGTAGCCCAGTTCTTTTTTGGATTCAGCATCCTGCGCCTTGTTCAGAGCACTGACGAAATCGGCACTGCGTCCGGATAGATTGGCCAGGAATTTGTTGAGCTTCTCGTCGTCCGGCCAGTCTTTGATCGCCAGCTCGATGGTTTCCCAGGCTCCGTCCACATCGCCGTTCATCACGAGCATATTGGCTTTCTCGGAGGCCATTTCGGCTTTTTTGACCTTTCCCAGCGCGTCCTTGAGTTGTTGTACCCGACCGTCATCACCCTGGACGGCGGCGGCAAAAGCAAGCTGCTTGTCAAAGATGGCCCGGTAATTTTGTTCCTGCACCAGCCTGTCGAATTCGCTGGTCGATTCATTCTGCACATCTTCCGTGCTGAAGAAACGGTTGGCCGAATTCTGCAACGCGGGATTGCCCGGCCATTCTTCCGCTGCGGTTTGGAATTCCTTCATGGCATCGGTCAACTGGCCTTGTTGGGCGAGGAGCTTGGCCTTGCCCAGACGCAACTGGCTTTCAAGCTTCACTCCGTTGACCAGCGCCAGCGGCTTGGTCGAATCGAAATCACTTGCGATTTTTTTGATGTCGGAAAGTTGGCCTGTCACCTCCTCGAAATCGCGGGACTCAAGCTGGTTTTTCAGCACGTCAAGCTTGGCCAGGTAATCGCCGACCTTTTCCTTTTGCTCACGGAGCAATCCCTGCAATCCGGGATGAAACTCGTTGCCCATAAAAGCTTCCTGCAACTCCACCGCCGCCGCGGTAATTTCACCTCGACCAGCCTTGTATTTGAATACTTCGATGGCCTGGCTGACACGATTATTGATTTCGAGAGCGGAAGTGACTTGTTCCGACAGGCTGACGGGATGGGTATTCTGAGTAGTATCGCCGAACGGGCTGTAGACGCCAAAAGTAGAGGTTGCCTGATTGATCGCATCGACCGGGACTTGAGCATTAAGTCCTAGCGCACTGGAGCTTAGGCTGGCCTTATCGTTCGGATTGCGGCCATTGCGGCCACGGACCGGAGCGCTACTGGCCTGATTGGCCATGCCGTTGGGATAATTTCCTTCATTGAAAAGTGCCCGATAAAAATCGGCCGCAATAATCATGTGATAATAGCGATGCGTGTCGTAAAGATTTTTCGTGTATTCGGCAAAGGCCTGCTTGCCTTCGTCGCTCATCCGGTCTTCCCGCATTTCGTTGAGTTTGATTTTGGCCCTCGCTTCCAGAAGTTTGATGTATTCTGCGGTCAACTCCATTTTGCCCTGGAGACTGCCCCCCATCGTCGGCATGAGGGAGGCTTCCGCAGCCACGGGATCGGCGTCAGGGTTGGTCAGAGGGGAGTTGGTGCTGCCGCTGCTCTGACTTGAGGAACCACCGCCGCCGCCATTACCCTTGATGCTTTGTCGCTGCTCGTTTTCTTCTTCACGAAGATCCGAGGCGATCATATCGGCGTTGTGGTCGTAGCTATCGATATTGTCCCGCAACTTGTCGTTGGCCTCTTCGATGCCGTTTTTCGTGCGATTGTCCATCCATACCGATTCGACGCGATTGGCCAGTTCCCGGCTGATACCCGCGTCGAGATCCGTATATTCGCTCATCGCATAAAGAATCTTCCAGGCGGTGAACGTATCACCCGCTTTTAAAACCGCAGAAACCTGGGCGATCTTGTCAAAATACTCCTTGATCCGGTCATCAGGAATTTCCTTGAGACTCAGGTAAGTCTGGAAACGGGCGCGGGTTTGGGGATCCATCAGTGCCGGTGCTTTCAGCACATCGAGCGCCTTGATCTTGTCGCTGAGGGCGCTCGCGACGTCTCCTCCGGCCTTGGCGGTGGAACCTTCCACGGGTTTATGGTTGAAAAGATAATCCAGTGCGGTGGAAGTACTGTTGTCCACCGTGGGAATGGGACTGGAATCGGATGGCGTACCACTGTTATCGGGTGGCTGGGGTGCAGGCGCAGGTGCAAGGGCAGGCGCACGGGCCGGAGCCGCACTCGGCGCAGCCGGAAGAAGGACTGGCTGAAAAGAAAGACTCACCGCAACAACGAGCAGGCTACTCTTTTTCACATGAATCGGCATAAATGAGTCCTCCTTCTCCCACACTGAGAGAAGCTTGATAGTTTTGCCCCTTGGTGAAAAAAATGCCGCCCATCTTGGGAGGAATTAGCACCACCACGGGGCGGTTGTCATTTTCCACGGTGAAGACCATGAGCCGCCCCGTTTCGGCCTTCCATCCCAAGTCGGCCGAGACCTTGAGGTCGGCCCGGAACTTTGCTCCCGCGAGAGACCGGTAATCGCTCAGATACTTGTCCACTGGAAACGGTTCAAGGGTCCGATAGGGATTTACAAGGTATTGATAGCTAAAAAAGCCAGCGAGCCCAAGGATCAGGAGGATGAGCAGACTGGAAACTATCCACAGCGAAAATGAAGTCCCACCTCTTGCCGCCGCGGGTTGCACGGTGGAAGTCGTCTGGGCGAAAGGGGAAATAATTCGGGGGCTCTCGCCTTCATCGTTTGGATTAACCGAAGGCACTACCCTCGAAGCTTAAGCGATGTTCCAGATAATTTCAAGTGGAAGAACCGCTTGAGCGTCAAAACAAGAATAAGCGACTTTAGTTATTCAGAAAGCCCTTCAAAAGATCCATCGCCTTTTGGGAAGTCTGATTGATGATGCCGCTTCCTTGATCTACGCCAACGGCCAGTACCCGCGAGGTCAGGTCCTCCTGCAGGTGGTCTGGAGAACCGGTCAGGTGCACATCGGCCCAATTGAAATCCTCATGCTGATCGGGAAAAACCTTGTCTTGCAGTTGAGGCCAGCGGGCCGTAACCGTGGAAGGCAATCCCAACTTGAGATGACCATCAACCTGGTTTTGAGGATCGACGGTTACGTCTCCGGAAATCCGGGCGACATCGTTTTTGCGAATGTCCAAGTTCGTCAAATACAGCGTGTGCTCCTTCCAGGAAAAATCGGAGGTCGCATGATCGACTTCCATATCGGTGATATCAGGCAGATTGACCAATGCAGTGACTTTGCCCAGCCAGGGCAGAACATTGAATTTTCCGCCGTTGACCGTGACTTGACCGTGGGCGTTGCTGGATTGATCGGTGCCTTCATAGGTCAACCCTCCACTGACCAAGCCGGAAAGCTTCATCTGCCAGGCTGTGCCGACCAGCATGGTCAGGGGCACTCCTGTAGCAGTGAGCGTGGCGTGGGCGGCATGTCGGTCGCTTAAGGCTATCTCCCCATCGCCCGTAATCATACCCTGGTCCGGACCGCAGTGCATCCGCAGATCTGAAAAAGTGATCTTGTCCTGGTCACCCCGGATTTGGATGGAAGTCGATCCAGCTTCCAGCGAACCGGCCACGATAGAGGTGGCTTGAAGTTGCGTGGTCCACACCTTGGCGCCGTTGTCACTCGAATCGAAGGCCACCCCATGCAGCATGACTTCCTTGTTGTCGGAAAGTTGAATCTCCACCTCCCCTTGCCGGGCCGAAAGATCGGTGACCTGGATGGCTTTGCTGGATGGCAAGGTGGGTATCTCCGAAGCTCCCGCGGCATAGGGGTGCAGGACCACACTCCAGGAAGAGACCTCTATTCTCAAAGGCAGGGTCTGAGCGAAAAGGTCCCAAAAATGAAACCGGATGGCCGCCTGGCTGATTTCACCTTTTTCCCAAGGCGCATCGGGACGCACGTTGGTCAGGGAAATTCCCGCCGCCTCAAGCTGCCCATTCCACGGATCAAGATCGAGCGAAGTCACTTGGACCTTGGCCCCCAAGGCATCTTCGAGACTGCTCACCAACTGTTTTTTCAAGTCGGTGATTTTTAGCCACACGACAATGCCACCAGCTCCTGCGATAAGAACCAGAACTACGAGAGCACCCACAATCAAACGAACAACGGAGCGACTCATAACTTCATCATGGCTTAACCAAAACCGGGAGATTTGCCCAGAATTGATTTCTGGTAGTTTTTTATTACCTGGATAATGGTACAGATTAAGATCTTAGCGAAAAACTCCGTCATCCCGAGCTTGTCGAGGGATCAGCTTCCGTTGATTCCGTCTTACGCTCCGGGGGCTGATCCTTCGACTTCGCTACGCTCCGCTCAGGATGACAGAATGCTCGGCACAGCTTCTCATGAAACGATTTTAGACATGATGACCCCATGAAAGTCCTTTTTTTTGCGCAGAGCCGCCAGATCACCGGTTGCGACAACTATCGGTTGAAAACAGACCAGCCCGTCACCGAGTCCGAATTTTGGGCTTTGTTGGTGAAGGCTTTTCCCGATCTAGCTTCCCAGCAAAAGACGGCCCGTCTGGCGCGGCAGGAAACTTATTTGCAACGCGACGAACTGCTTCAGCCCAACGACGAAATTGCCGTCATCCCCCCCGTTTCCGGAGGCTAAACGATGCAGGTCGATATTCTTTTTGTCACCGAACCCATCGAGCGTCCACAAAAGTGGACCGTGCCGTTTGATCCCGAAACCGGCGCGTTGGTCGAATTTTACGGCCTTATCCGCGAAACGGAAGGATCGCGAAAAATTTCCGCACTGACCTACGAGGCCTATCGCTCCATGGCGGAAAAAGTAATGCGGGAGAAAATCGCGATGCTGGGGAAAAAGCATCCGTGCCAGGCAATCCGTATCGTGCATCGATTGGGTCTGGTGCCGAAAGGAGAAAGCGCCATTTACGTCGGCATCCAGTCCCGCCATCGGCAGGAGGGCTTTCTGCTTCTTCAGGAATTCATGGACGAATTCAAGAAGGACGTTCCAATTTGGAAACTGACCCCATGATCTCAGTGACCCAAGCCCGGAAATTGATTGTCCAGCACGTCAATCCGCTTCCTTCCCAGTCCATTCCGCTGGCACGCGTTCATGGTCGCGTTCTGCGCGAACCGCTGCTTGCCTCCGAAGACATGCCTCCCTTCGACCGCTCTGCTGTCGATGGCTATGTCATCCGCGAAGACGATTCGGCGGACGAGTTTGACGTCATCGGTGAAATCCGGGCGGGTGAAGCCATCGATCGCCCTCTTCAACCGGGGCAAACCATCCGTATTCTCACCGGCGCACGCCTGCCCGCTCAAAATCTAAGTGTCATTATGCAGGAGCAGGTGGAGATTTGTGACGGACGAATGCGCATACTAAAGCGTGGCGGCCCAGGCAATGTCCGCAAAAAGGGCGAGGACGCCCGGGCCGGAGAAGTTCTGCTCGAATCTGGAATCACGCTCGAAGCGATTTCCGTAGCCCTTCTCGCTTCTGTGGGAAAAACTTTCAGCCTGGTTTCCCGGCAAGCGAAGATTCTTCATCTCACCACCGGTGACGAAATCGTCCCGCCGGAGCAAACTCCCGCGCCCGGCCAGATTCGCAACAGCAACGCTTCCCTAATAGCCTCGCTTTGTCGCGAGCAGGGCATCGAAGAAATTCTCCACCTTCATGCCCAGGACGATCTGAAAACGATGATCGATCTCGTTACCCAAGCGAAACCGGAAACTTACGACTTAATTCTGATTTCCGGCGGCTCAGGGCCGGGTACTTACGATTTCAGCGCCGACCTTTTTCGGCATCTCGGCGCAACGATCCATTTTCGCGAAGTCAATGTCCGCCCCGGGAAACCGCTCATCTTCGGTACTTCGTCCTCTCAGGTCGTTTTCGGATTACCGGGTAACGTCCTTTCTCATTTTGTCTGTTTCCAACTTTTTGTTCGCGTTGCTTTGGATCGGCTGCTGGGGCGAACCACGCCTACCGCGACTCGCGCTCTTCTCGTCGAAACCATGGGCGAGACGATGAATGCCCGCGAAACCTGGTGGCCCGCGCGGGCCGAATGGAGGGAAGGTCGCTTGGAATGTCGCGCCCTGCCGTGGAAAAGCTCGGGCGATATTACCCGTATGTCCGCAGCCAATGCCTTGATCCAGGTTCCAGCCTCAACTCCTCGGTTAATGACGGGAACCCTGGTCGATCTTCTGCTCACCCAATTATCATTTTGAGCGGAGCAAAGCGGAGTCGAAGAATTGATCGAGGGATCAGTTCTGCCCTGGCACCGGAGGCGGCGATCCCGGCGATGATGCGTCTGCGGTCGGAGCCGAAGTGCCACCCTGGGTCGTCTGATTGGCGGTCAAGAATTGGGTCAATTGATCGCCGCGCAAATCGGGCGGAATCAGAGTCACGTTCACTTTACCCTCCAGCATCTTTTGATTCTCCAGAATTTCGAACATGACCTCGGCCACTTCCGAATCCTGGGCGATGGTATTGAGTGCGCTACCAACAATAAAGGGACGCATGGCCGCGGCCTTGGCAAATTCCACTGCCGCCTGGCGCTCAGCCGTGCTCGTGATCAGATTGACCTGATTGGTGCCGTCCTGCCGGATCGCCGAGGTCACCTGACGCAGACGATTGACGACCTTCTCCTCGATCTGCTGGATCATGTTGGCATCGCGAAAATGGACCTTCCGCACGTAAACTGTGCCCAGGGAATAGCCCCATTCCGTCGATTTTTCACTCACTTCGTTGCGCACCAGCGAACTCATGGCATGGCGGTCTTCCAGCATGCTGGAGAGTTTCATGTTGCTGAGATTGCGCACCGTGGCGTTGCTGACATTGGCCCGAAGCGAACCGCGCGGATCGGCATTCTTGAAAAGATAGGCGACCGGATCGCTGATCCACATTTCATACCAGATGCCGATCCCCATCGGGGCGCCTTCTTCGGAATTGACCGGTGTCGCGCGCAGGTATTCCTGGTCGAGCCGCAAATCGATCTCCTGGACCGTTCCGAGCAAATTGATGATCAGCGCCTTCAAGCCGAGTTGTCCCCACAGAAAATGAAGCCCCGGCTCGTCGATCACCAACTCCACCTTGCCGAAGAGGACAAAAACGATCGCCCGCCGCTCCTGAACGATGACGTAAAACCCGAAGAAGCGAAGAAAACCCAGGAAAAAGGGCAAAAGGATAAAGCAACCGATAAAGCTAAAGAACGTGGACATGGCCATCGTCGCAAAGCTGGAACCAAGAGAATTCAGAGTGTCCATAACTACTTCTTCATCTCCAGGATGATGTGGGAGGCCTTGGCGTAAAGTGCCAACCGGATGTTGCGTAAATAAAGCGGTAGCGCGCTGGGACCGTTCTTGCGCAGTTCGCCCAATTGCGCAGCCAGCCAGTTCAGGGGCTCGACTTCCGCCTGCGCTTTCAGCGTCTCGATTTCCACCGCTCGCTTCGATTGCACAATGCGCTGGTCCGCCGAAGCCTGGGCCACGCTGATATCGGAGGAAACCTCATTATGTGCGGTGTTGATCGCGGCCAGGGCCGATTCGACCTGTTCCGGCGGATCGATGCTCGTAATCAACGCCGCATCGAGCCGGATACCGTACCGTGCCGCCGAAGTGGCGCATTCCGTGTCCATTTGTTCGTTGAGCGCGCGCAGGTTCTTGCGCAGGTCATTGATCGAAATACCCTGGACCGTCGTCGGCTCGACGCTACTGCCTCCGGGCACCACCGAATCGGTCAACACGGGACCGGCTGGCGCATCAAAATTTGCGATCCGCTCGCGCAGAATGGAAACGAAGTAACCCATGACGTGGGCGATTGGATTTTTCACCGCAAAAAGCGTCGCGTAAAGATTGCGTTCCGAAACCGTGTAACGCAGTTGCCCCATCAACCCCGTATTCAACTGGTCTTTCGTTACGGCCTCCAAAACCTGGTTATTGCGGTTTGCACTCGGGCTTTCCGGGTCGAACGCGATGTTGAGCGTTTGCGTGGCCACCGTGATTTTGTAAACACGCTGCCACGGCAACTTGAAATAGGGGCCGCCCGCTCCAATGATCCGCAATTGCGGATAAGCATAGCGCTGTTTTTCCTCGTCGGTCAGTCCCTCCGAAATCGGGTCTTGCAACGTTGTCCCGCCGATCCGCTCGGCCCGGCCAAAGGTGGTGATTACCGCCCGCTCGTTCTGGTCCACCGTATAGATACCGGTCAAAATGATCTTAACGACCAGATAAGCAAGAAACCCCAGGACGATACCAAAAAAAATCTCGGGCATGTCGGTGGATTAGCCCCCCGTTTCCTGGCCGACAAGCTTTATTCCCATGTAGCAATGACCCAAAAATCCGTCATCCCGAGCTTGTCGAGGGATGACAGGCTCTTTAAACCACCACACTTCCCCACACGGCGACGGTGTCGGCGGCGAAGATTTTTTCCAACGCTTCACGGGCACTGGCCTCGGTCAGCTCAAAAATCTCGGTGACGTCGTTCGCGCCGCCGGTTGAGCCAGCGATTTCACCGAGCCGGGCGGCGGGAAAGCCTTCCACGACCAGATGCAGAATGCGGCGCGATGAAGATGCTTCACTCATAAACGGATAAGGTAATCGTTCGCGCGGATGAGTTCCACTGCGCGCGCGGGTGAGATGACTTCATAACGAAAAGCCGACCCTTCCAGCGCCACCAAGTCAGTGAAGGAATCTTCCACGTAAATCGGCCGGGGAGCCTCGGCCACCAACGGCAGGTAGCGGACAAAATTGTCTTCATCGACCAATTCGTCCGCATATTCCTGCAGGCTGTATCCTGCCGGTCCGCACAGAAGCAACGTCACGTCCGTTTTTTTCCAAACCCCGATGCCCGCGGCGATGCGGATCGCCTCCGCCGGACGCGGGCTGGTGCGCGGATCCGTTTCGACCAGGACGAGGGTTTTGGGAAGGGACATGGTATCTTTAAATTTATTAATTTTTAACAGGAAAACATGAAATGATGAAAACAGGAAGGAAGACAGCGGGGAGTTTTACCTGGAGAATCGGGATTTTTTGCTCCTTCCCTTCTCCTTTCATGTATTTCATGACTTCATGTTTTTTTGTTAAAAAGCTTCGTCGTGAAAATGGGGATCAAAAAGACACAAATCGATCCGTGCTTCCCACCACATCGGCTAGCACCGTCAGGCCCGACCACGCCGCCGAATCATCCACGGCGATATGGCGGCGATGCGCTCCGTAGGCGCAGCCAAAGAGACTCGCTCCGCGCGCCTTGATCGCCTGTATTTCCGGGGTCGACACCGCACATACGCCATCGTCCACGCAATAGAGATAGACCCGCACCCCCGCGTCGAGCGCCGCATTCATCAGCGCGAGTGCCGGACGGAAATTCGGGTGAACCGGGGCGGTCGTCAGCAGCACACCCAGTTTTTTTCCGGTCAGTTCAGGCACGCGCGGACGCTTTCGTCTTGGCTTTGGGCCTTGCCTTCGTCTTCGGCTTAGTCACGGTCTTGGGCTTCGTCTTGGCCGTCAATTTGAGCTGCCGGATAACGAGCCCCTCTGGCACCAGCATCACCGGTATCCCGTCCCGGATCGGATAGGCGATGGCGCGGTCCGTGCGGATGAGAGCGCCCTCTACAGGTTGTTCTGCATTCTTGCCTCCAGCAGTCCGCACTTTTCCACTCCGAATGGCCTCATTCAGCAGGGCAATTTCACTGGATGTCGCAAGGGCGATGTCCTGGTGCGTTTCGGGACAAACCAGCAGGGCGAGAAGTTCGGGATTGAGCATGGCCCTTCCACGATAAGAGCTTGCCCTGCGGGAAGCAAGAGGTCCTGCAGACGGCAAGTGCTGTGCAGCAGTTCTCTTTGGATTGCTTATCGGGAAAAAATCGGCTCAATTAACCAAACCGTGACTTACAAATCTCTTCTTCTCTTCGGCGCTCCGGGGTCCGGCAAAGGTACTCAGGGCAAAATTCTCGGCACTATTCCCGGTTTCTATCACTGCGCCTGCGGGGACGTCTTCCGCGCTGTTGATGTCCGCTCCGATTTCGGCAAAGCTTTCCTGCAATACTCCAGCAAAGGACAACTCGTGCCGGACGATGTCAGCATCGGTCTCTGGTCCGCGCAAATCGATTCCATGGTCCGGGCGGGCCGGTTCAAACCCGACATCGACTTTCTTGTCCTGGATGGCATCCCTCGCAATATCAACCAGGCAAAAATCCTCAGCGGCAAGCTCGACGTGCACCGCGTCTTTCACCTCACCTGTTCCGACAAAGCCAAGATTTACGACCGGCTCCAGCGCCGCGCCCTGAAGGACAACCGGCTCGACGACATCAATGAGGAAGTCATCGAACGCCGCCTCAAAATCTACGAGCATGAAACCAAACCGGTCCTCGAATTCTATGGCCCCAAAATCACCACCCATGTCAATGCCGATCAATGGCCCTATCAGGTCCTGCGGGACATCCTCAACGATATCGAAACCCGGGCCACTTAGATGTCCGCATAATAACTATTTAGGCCATTTTCCATTGCCTCCCAGCCAGTAACGGGGCAACGTCAATTCCATGCGCGCCATTTTTCTCGGCACCGCTGACGGTCATACCAGCGCCCGCCGCGAGCATTCCGGCATTCTGATCCAAACCGACGAAGCCACGCTTCTGCTCGATTGTGGCGCCGCCGTCGCCCGGTTCCTCCTCCAGAAAAAGTTCCAGCCCGAAGTCCCCGAGATCCTCTGGATCAGCCACATGCACAGCGACCACAACGGTCAATTCTCCTCGCTCATCCAGTCCCTCTGGCTGCGCGCCCGGCGTGCGCCCCTGCATATCTTCGGTCCCGGTGAAGTCATGCGGGCCATGCAAGATTGGCTGGAAAAATGCCTCCTCTTCCCCGAGCTCATCGGTTTCCCCATCCATTGGCACGACGTCAAACCCGGCAAACCTTGCGTCCATGGCCCCTTCACCTTCACGGCTTTCGCCACCCAGCACCTCAACAGCCTCGCCAATTACTTCAAGAAGGCCTACCCCAACACCTGTTTTGATTGCTACGGCCTCGTGCTCGAATACGAAGGCCATCGCTATGTTTATTCCGCCGACCTGGCCCATCCCCGGGAGTTGGTTCCCGCTCTCAAGCAGGGAAAAGTCACCTCCCTGCTCTGTGAACTCACCCATTTCCCGGAACGGGAGCTTTTTAGTGAAGTGGCCAAATATCCAGTCCAATCGGTCTGGATCACCCACTACCCCGACCATCTGGTGCGCCGTGAAGCCGAACTTAAATTAATCGCCCGCGAAGAAAAATTTCGTGGAGAGGTGCATTTAATGCATGATAAGGTTGCACATGAGATTTGATGCGGTTTATTGTTGATGGTGTCAAAAGCTGGAAAACCTTATGCCCCAATCACTATCCAAGCCTACACTCCCAACCTTCAGTTGGATCGGCCAACTCAAGGATGACGACAGGGAACTACTCAGTTCTTACGGCGAGTTCTTTCCCGGCCATCCCGGCAATATCATCATTCATGAAGGGGTCGGGCAGACGGAAGTATTTGTCGTCATCAGCGGACGCCTGGAAGTACGGGCCAAGCAGGATGAAGGCACCGAAACCGTTCTGGCCCATGTCGGCCCGGGCGAAACCCTCGGTGAAATCAGCCTCTTCACTCCCGGTCCGGCCACTGCCACTGTCACCGCGGTCGAGTTCAGCCAGCTCTGGCGCATCGCCGATGCCGATCTGATCCTTTTTATGGAGGAAAACCCCGGCGCGGGG
>Ga0206954_1103_pt1 | contig 24140 bp, 24 predicted proteins | sample Alteio_BWOrgHeat_37_FD_153250 | JGI IMG/M metagenome (GOLD analysis project Ga0206954, IMG submission 153250) | Enriched cells from forest soil in Barre Woods Harvard Forest LTER site, Petersham, Massachusetts, United States -... | ecosystem: Environmental > Terrestrial > Soil > Temperate forest >...
TTTATATTTAGCGAACCGATTAGCAAGCCAATTAATTTATTAAATCAATATGGATACTAAAATTACTGCAGGCAACGGCATGAACCGGCGCAAGTTTATTGAGAAGTCAGCGGTGCTTTCCGCTTTTATGATCGTGCCGAGATTTGTGCTGGGCGGCAAGGGTTATACTGCGCCAAGTGATATGATCACTCTTGGTCACATTGGCACCGGGAAGCAGGCTTTTGGATTGAAACAATCTTTCCTCGACACCAAAGAGGCTAAAATCGTAGCAGCAGCTGATGTTTACGGCGTTAAAGTAAAGCAATTTGCAAGCGAAGTAAACCAGTATTACGCTGCCCAGGCAGGGCGAAGCCAATATGCAGGGATGACCACCTTTGCTGATTTCCGCGACCTGCTTGCAAGAACGGATATTGATGCGGTAGTAATAGCGGTGCCCGATCACTGGCATTCGGTGTGTGCAATACTGGCCGCACGGGCAGGGAAGGATATTTATTGCGAAAAGCCGCTGTCGTTAACGATAGCCGAAGGGCGCGCGATGGTACACGAAAGCAGGAAACATAAAAGGGTATTCCAAACCGGCAGTATGCAGCGTTCGTGGCCGGAGTTCAGGCAGGCGGTTGAACTGGTGCGCAATGGCTATATCGGCGATATTCAAACTGTAAAAGTAAATGTGGGCCCGCCATCGGTACCCTATAATTTACCGGCAGAACCAATGGTTGACACGCTGGACTGGAATTTTTGGCTGGGGCCGAATACACCGCAAAACTATCACCATTTCCTGGCGCCAAGTTTAACTGATGACTTTTGGGCCAAGTGGCGTGACTATAAAGAGTTTGGCGGCGGCGGTATGACCGATTGGGGCGCCCACATGTTCGACATTGCGCAATGGGGACTTGATATGGACGACACTGGCCCGATAAGTGTCACTCCGCCTGATAACGATCATCCATTTTTAACCTACGCCTATGCCAACGGCATCACCATGACGCATGAACCCAATGGCAACCAGGGGGTAACATTTGTAGGCTCGAAAGGAACCGTGCATGTGGAAAGGGGGAAGCTGGAAACTACCCCTCTAGCTTTAAAAGACCAGGTGATAGGGCCAAATGAAAAACACGTTTACTTAAGCGAAAATCATTATAAGGACTTTCTGCAAGCAATGCGCAACCGAACCAAACCTGTCGCCGATGTAGAGATCGGCCACCGCACGGCAACAGTTTGCAATATTGGCAACATTGCCTACGAACTGAAAAAGCCGCTGAAATGGAACCCGCATAGGGAAAAATTTGACGACGATGATGCCAACAAACTGATGAGCCGCGAAATGCGGAAGGAATGGGTGGTTTGAAGTCCGAAGTCGGAAGTCGGAAGTCCGAAGTCCGGAAAGTCCGGAAAGTCCGAAAGTCTGGAAGTCCGAAAGTCCGAAAGTCCGAAGTCCGAAAGAAGAAAGAAGAAAGAAGAAAGTCGTGCTGTCCGCCCATTGGCGGATCAGCATCCCACTCGCTAAGTCACCACGCGATAGGAAACCCGGAGACAGGTCGCCTGTCCCTTGGTTACCGGTATGATGGGGTGCCGAAACAAGTTCGGCATGACTGATTTTTTTAGGGGGATCAGGGAGCTTTATTTCAATTCCGCATATCCCGAAGTAACCGGCGCCGAAAAGAATATCTCGGCATAGTGGTCAAAATCTGCGGTATCGTCAGAAGTAGTGAAAAACCTTTGCGTAGCGTTTTTGGTGAGTATGCTATCCATTTCGGGGTGACGGTTGAGATAATCAACCAGGCTGGCGGCTACAATGTCGCCCTGGGGTACTACCTGTATCCCGGCAGGTAAAAATTCCGCTATCTTTTTTTGCAGCAGGGGATAATGCGTGCAGGCCAATAACAGTGTGTCAATATCAGGGGATTGCGCAATAATTTGATCCAGGTATTTCTTTACAAAATAATCGGCCCCCGGCTGGTCATATTCGCCGTTCTCGATCAACGGCACCCATAGCGGACAGGCTTGCTGGTAAACTTTAACGTCAGGAAAAAAATGATCGATCTCGATCAGGTATGAACCTGATTGAACTGTTCCTTTTGTGCCCAGCACACCGATCTCGCCGGACTTGGTATAGTTACCTATAACCTCTGCCGTTGGCCTGATCACCCCCAGCACTCGTTTGTCCGGGAGGACTCCTTTGGAGGCGGGGTCTTCATTTAACAGGTCCTTTTGCTGGATGGTACGCAATGCTTTTGCCGAAGCGGTGTTGCAGGCCAGTATCACCAGCGGACAGCCCTGTTTAAACAGCCATTGTACACACTCCCAGGTATATTGATGTATGGTTTGAAAAGTGCGGTTACCATAAGGGGCGCGGGCGGTATCACCTAAATAAATATAATCGTATTGCGGCAATTGCTGAAAAATGGAGCGGAAGACGGTTAGCCCGCCGTAGCCGGAATCGAATATTCCGATGGGCTTGTTGTTTAGCATCGTACAAAAATAAAAAAAGCGCCCCAAATCGGGGCGCTTTAAAAATATCTTAATGGTGTATATTACTTAACGCCTAATTTAACTTTTACCGAGGCCAACAGGTCGTCTGCATCCGGAGAAACTAAAAGCGCTGCGCCTTGTGAGCTGTCGAACACATAAGTATACCCTTTTTCCTTTGCAACATCACTAACAGCGGCCTTAGCTTTGTCGATCATCGGCTTGGAGAGTTCGTTGCTTTTGGCATCAATTTTCTGTTGTGCATCGGTTTGAAAATCCTGCATGCGTTTTTGCATGTCCTGTAATTCACCCTGTTTTGCTGTTTTTGCAGCATCAGTCATCGTGCCCTGTTCTTTTTGATATTTTGCGGCCTCGGCCGAGAAAGCAGTATTCATCGTGCTCAACTCGTCTACAAATGTTTTTTGGTAAGCTTCAACAGCGGTTTGAACAGTCTTAAATTCCGGCATGGAGCGGATCAGCTCATTGAAGTTAATGTACCCGATCTTCGTTTGTGCCTTGGCAAAGTTGCCTACTAATAACAAGCTTACTGCAACTATGGCAACTTTAAATAGTTTTTTCATTGTTTCTTTTTCTGCGTTTAAAAATAATGGGATTCCTATGATTTATAAAATTATTTTGCAAATGTACCTGGTTTCAATCCTAGTTTGATGATCACATCGTCGCTTTTATTATAGCGCGGGCTGGCGTATAACATAATTACTTCGCTGTTTTTGTCAAATATCATATCGATATTGTCACCTTCGGCAACCTCCTGTATGGCCTTTTCCATTTTTTCCTGTATAGGCTTTATCATCGTGTTGCTTTTTGAGGTCAGCTCGCCGTCAGGGCCAAACTTCTGGCGCTGAAAATCCTTAGCCGATTTCTCTTTGTCGTCAATTTCGGCCTGGCGACGCTTTTTCATATCCGGCGTCATCAAAACTTCGTCGGCCTGGTATGCTTTGTACAGCCGGTCGATCTCCTGGTATTTGGCGTCCACCTCTTTTTGCCATTGTGCCGAAAGTGCCTCCAGCTGTCGCTGCGCCGACGCATATTCGGGCATGTGTTTCAAAATGTAGTCCGAGTCAACATAAGCAAAACGCTGTGCAAACGCAGCTGTCGCCGTTAAAAAGGCAAAACAAACTACCAGGAATACTTTTTTCATAGCATTTATTTGGCAAATTAATTAAACCCGCCACTCAAGCTTTGTGATATTGAAAAACTGAACTGGCCTTTATTTGCGCTCGGTATACCAGGTATGGCGTCGAAACCATAGCCATAGTCCAAACCAAGCAGGCCAAATATAGGTAAAAATACTCTTGTTCCAACACCAACAGAACGCCTTACGTTAAACGGATTGTAGTTATCAAACGAGTTCCATACGTTGCCGCCTTCGGCAAACAACAGCATAAATATCGTGGCACTCTGGCTTTGAATAACCGGGTGCCTTAGCTCAAACGTAAATTTGTTGTAAACCGTACTTCCGGGGTTGGTATCTGCGGTATAATTTGTACCAACCGGGATGATCGTGAAATTCTGATAACCCCGTAAGCCCACGATATCGCTGCCCTGTAAAAACTGGTAAGTAGCCATACCGTCGCCGCCGAGTTTAAACCGCTCGAAAGGTGAAGGCGGAACAGCTGAATTGTATTCGCCCAAAAATCCGAAACGAACCTGCGACATCAGCACCAGCTTACCGGTGATGCGCTGAAACCATTGTGCATCAAATTTAACTTTGTAATATTCTACAAAATGGTAGATCTGCTGCTGGGTAGCAATGGCATAGTCGATATTGTTAAACAGCGAGTAAGGCGGCGTTCCCTGGATGGTCAGCTTCATGTTCGATCCGGTTGTTGGATAGATCGGTGCATCCAGCGAGTTACGCATCAACTCCTGGGTAAGCCTGATGTTATATGAGGTTCCGTTTGAGAACAGGTACCCTGTATAGTTATCAAGGTTGTAGTGGTCGAGGTTTAACGAATAGTTGAGCTGGAAATAGTTATCCGGCCACCTTAGTTTTTTACCTAAAGTTACGCCCACGCCGTTTATCCTTAAGTTGTTGTACAAGGGGCTGGTCGGTGCATAATATTGCCCGGTTGAGCTGCCCTGGGTATAGGCGGATATCGCAAAGTATATCGGCTTTTTACCGCCAAGCCATGGCTCGGTAAAGGTAAACGAGAAGTTTTGGTAAGTCCGTCCGCTGGACTGGCCCACCAGGCTCAGCTTTTGCCCGTCGCCTTTTGGCAGCGGTTTGTAATCCTTAAGGTGGAATATGTTGCGGATGGAGAAGTTGTTGAACGTTAAGCCCAATGTACCCACCAGCTGCCCGCCGCCAAAACCGCCCGAAAGCTGTATCTGGTCGGATGGTTTTTCAACTACGTTGTAAACAATGTCCACCGTTCCATCTGTAGGGTTAATATTAGTTGGCTTCGGCTCGGTTTTCTGCTCGTCGAAAAATCCCAGCTGGCCGATTTCGCGTGTACTGCGGATCAGCAATTCCTTATTGAACTTTTGCCCAGGTTTGGTCAGCACCTCGCGCATTACCACCTTATCATTGGTAACATCGTTTCCTTTGATAGAAACACGGTTGATGGTGTACTGGGGCCCTTCGTATACCCGAATGTCAAGGTCGACCGTATCATGATAGATCCTCGTTTGTACCGGATCAGCCTGGTAGGTAAGGTAACCGTCATTAAGGTAAAATGATGAAACGTCATCATCATTAGGTGTTGGGCCGCTCAGGCGTTTGGTTAATTCATCCTCGCTGAATACCTCACCCTTTTTTATCTTAAATATCCGGTTAAGCACCTCTGTAGGATATTTTGCATTTCCCGACCAGGTGATATTACCAAAATAATATTTATGACCTTCAAACAGCTTTATCCTGACGCCAACCGTGTTTTCGCCCGTTTTAAAAACGGTATCGCTCAATATTTCAGCATCACGATAACCCTTATCCTGCATCTTGGTGACCAGGTTTTGCTTATCCTCGTCGTACTTGTCCTGCTTAAACTTCCTTGAACCGAAGATGTTGTAAAACTTGCGCGTACGTGTTTTTGATAAATATTTCCGGAGTTGTTTCTGGGAGAAAGCCGTGTTTCCCTGGAAAGTCACCTCCGTGATCATTACTTTTTCCTTTTTATCAATTTTGATATTCAGTATAACGCTGTTCGGGTCGCCCGGGTCCTTGCGCTGCACCATGGTTACCGTGGTGTTTAAAAAGCCTTTTTCGGCAAAATGCTTTTTAATGATGGCCTCGGTAGTGCTCAGCATGTTTTGGTTAACTATTTTACCGGTTTTATCGGCAAGCAGCTTTTGCACATCCTCAATTTCGCCCTTGCGTATGCCGGTCATGTGCATCCGCGACAAACGCGGACGCTCAACCACCACAATTTCAAGAAAAATAGTATCAAGGCTGATTTTGGTTACGTTTAACTGTACATCGTCAAAAAGGCCCTGCGAATACAGGTTTTTGATCACGTTAGCGTTTGCATCGCCCGGCAGGTTTATCCTGTCGCCTTTGCTTAATTTTGATATGGTAAGTAAAACATCTTTGTCGAGGTTTTTTGTACCGGATATGGTAACGCCGCCAATAATATAATCTTTGGGTTCCAGGTAACTTAAACTATCAGCAGGTAAACTTGACTTGGTGAAGCCCCGCTGGTTGGAAACCTGGGCCAGTGCAGCAGTGCTTATTATAGATAAAAGAAGCGCAAAAAGGACTTTATTCATTCGAATATTTTAGTGGGCTAAAAATAATTTATACAGTTGTTAAAAAGTGTTAAAGTTAAAAATTTAGTTAAGCTGCTCGCTGGTCATGCCAAAACGGCGCTCTCTTTTCTGGTAATCCAGTATGGCTTCAAACAAATCTTCCCTGCGGAAATCAGGCCATAATTTTGGTGTAAAGTACAACTCGGCATAGGCGATTTGCCAAAGCAGGTAGTTGCTGATACGGAATTCGCCGCTGGTCCTGATCAATAATTCAGGATTAGGCATATCGTATGTATACAGGTTATTTTCAAAAAGTTCTTCGTTAATATCCTCCAGTTTCAATTCCCCCGACCGCACCTTGGCCGCTATTTGCTTAGCTGCGTTTACAATTTCTTTTCGCGAACTATAGCTCAGCGCCAGGGTAAGCACCAGCCCGGTATTTACCGATGTGGTTTTAATGGCGCGGGCAAGTTCGTTGTAACACTTGTCGGGGAGCATGGCCAGGTCGCCGATGGCATTCAAACGCACATTGTTCTCCATAAAAGTATTGATCTCCTTATCGATGGTGCTCACCAGCAGCTCCATGATGGCCATTACCTCCAGCTTTGGGCGGTTCCAGTTCTCAGTCGAAAAGGTATATAAAGTGAGATATTTAATACCCAGCTCAACCGATCCTTCCACAATATCCCTTACCGAAAGCACGCCGTTATGGTGGCCAAATATCCTTAACTTGCCTTTACCCTTCGCCCATCGGCCGTTTCCGTCCATTATTATGGCGATATGCTGCGGTAATTTTGTTAGATCTATCTGGTCCTTATATCCCATCTGCTTGTCGTTGATTTATCAGTGTGCACGTTTGTTAGCTTTATAACGCGCCGTTAACCGATAAAAGTGCATCCGTAACTCAATGGGCCTATCCATAAATAATGAGCCGCAATTGATATTTGGCCAGTATAGCGCCAAATTTTTTCAGGTGACAAAGGTAAAACTTAATTGTACTTTTTTTAGTATCAGGCGAGAAAAGAATTTGGGGGTAGTTGGAGGGAGTTGTAAGGGTTGTAAAAGTTGTAGTAAGTTGTAAGGGTTTTAATAAGTTGTATGGTTGTGATTTTTATATAAAATAGTGACAACGACGCCAATTTCTGTTTAATTTAGCTACCGACGATATTGTTTACCCCCCCCGTGGTTGTATTAAAATTCTGTTGCGCAAACCATTCAATATATTGAGGCAGTGCTGTGCCGGCATAGTAAGGCAAATTCATCAACAAATACGGTTTTTTATTGGGAGTGATAGCTTTCTCTACCTTGAAGGCGCCTGCATACATCCGGATGGCGTACGGATGGGCGGCGGCATCAATAAACTGGTGAAGTGATTTTAAACTGCCCGTACTTCCCGATTTTATTTCTATTGGTATCACCAAATGTTTATAAACGTACAGCAAATCAACTTCTGCACTGGACTGGGCTTTTTCTCGTACCCAGAAATTCGGTGTATACGCTGAAATACTTTGGAGGGATATCAGTTCCTGCGTCACCAAATGGGGTATAACAGACCCTTTGTAGGCACTATTCAAATCATCCATGGCCAGCAGTTGCGCCTGAATACCCAGGGAATAATTGACCAGGCCTGTGTCCAGGAATTGCAAACGCGGTGCTTTCTTTAAATCGGCCTTTAGTGGTGGGTGCAGGTCTGTGGTTGGGTAGATCAAACGCACCACCTTCGCCTCGTCGAGGGTTCTGAACGCTTCCCCTACTTCTCTTGACCTGTAATTTGAATTTCCAAAGCCCTGAAACTTGATGCGTTCATCAAGATACAACGGTGCAACATCCATTAAATGTTTAATGATTTTTCTTTCTGTGTCGTTGGACGTATATTTTTCAACATCGTTTTTATAAGTACCCCAAATGCTTTCATAGATAATTGGCAAATCTGAAAGATTATGTTTCTCAACGTCCGTTTTTACCACTTCAGGCATACCGCCAATAATCGCATAACGATGAAAGGCATCCATTAAAGTTTGATGGGCAAACGCTTTTACCGGGACTTGTTGCAATTGTTCCAGCAGCGCTTGTTTTCCTGTGGCTTCCAAATATTCCCGGAAATTGAGCGGGTGGAGATATAAGAACTCTACCCGACCAACCGGAAAGCTATGTACTTTCTGCATGGCAAATTCCAGCAGCGAACCGGCACTGATGACGTGCAGCGCGGGTATTTCTTCATAAAAATAGCGCAGCAGTTGGATCGCTTTAGGACTCTCCTGTATTTCATCGATAAATAAAAGGGTATTTGAAGCGGCCGACGATGGAATGTTATGTGCTAAAAACAATGCTTCAAAAATTGTTTGTACGTCGTCCAAATCATCGAAATAACGGCGATCGGATGGTTTCTCCAGGTTGAGCACAATAATATGTGCATACGTGCCGGCAAAATCACGTATCAGTGTAGTTTTGCCAACCTGGCGCGCACCTCTTATAATAAGCGGTTTGCGTGAGGCACTTAATTTCCATCGATTAAGATAGTCTTCAATACTTCTTTTAAAGGCCATAGTCGCAAATTTCGCAGTAATGTAATAGAATAAGGGTAAATGTACGCAACTTTTGTAACAAAATAAACCCAATTGTTGGCATTTCGTGTAACAAAATAAACCCACTCAACGACAATACAAATAAAACAGATTGCCTTCTAATCAAAAAGCACCGATGCGGAAATCCGGAAAAAAAGATGAGTCCGGACTTTTCCGACTTCCCCACTAAAATATATTCCGCTGCTTCAGCATATCAACATCCTGCGGGGTTATTTTTGCGATAGCATAGGTGGGCACATTAAAAATTTGCATGTCGTCCAGTGTTTCAACCAGGTTATCGTAGCGCGAATGATCATCGGGTTTGATGATGACGAATAGGCCTTTGCCAGATTTTTTGTACACCGCCATCTCGGTATCGTATATGGCTTTGCTTAAATCGTTACCATAGCTGATCTGTTTTGGCGCAGTTAAAGGTTTTTCGGGCATGCCTATGTACCAGATGGCCTGGTTGTTTTTGCCAAGACAGATGCTCATGGTGCTGGTTTCCGGGACTTTGCCCGGCGGGCCGGGAGCGGGCATCACTACCGGCATCTGCTTTGGTTTGGTTAGTATGGTGGTCAGCATAAAAAAGGTGATCAGCAAAAATGCCAGGTCGACCATTGCGGTCAGGTCAACACGGGGGATTGCCTTCCTTGAAGAGCCCCTGCGGCCTGATTTTTCCGGGTTTGAATTTAGCTCAGCCATGATATAAAGTTTAAGGTGAATTTAAACAGTAGGGGAGACCCTTGTGGTCGCCCTGGCTGTTTAAGCACTAACGTTTATAAATATAAGTTATTGCAACAATGATGCAATAAAAATTAACGGAAGCAAGGTCCGGCACACTTTGATAATTGAAAAACCGGTGCTACCTTAGCGGAAGGCAAAACCAAATTTTAAGCCAGTTAAACCATTTAAAACTCAACCCAAACCATGTCAACCCCCGCATTTTATCAACCCGGCAGTATGGTAACCTTTAGCATCCAGGCTGGCGGCCGCCCAATCCCAGATTCGATCAATGTGATTTCCATTGCGATCGAAAAACGTGTGAACCAGTTTTTTTCGGCACAGTTTGTTTTGCTTGACGGTGATCCGGGGACAGGCGACTTTGCGATCAGTTCATCCGATCTTTTCGTACCCGGTAGCGCGATAACTATTAACGCCGGTTATAATGGCCAGGATAGCCCCTTGTTTAAGGGAAAGGTGACGGCGCAAAATATCAGCATAAAGACCGATGCCGCGCCGACACTCACTGTTGACTGCCGCAGCGAGCTTATCGAAGGCTGGACCATTAACCATGCACCGGTGATCACGTTGCAGTACGGCACCGACCTCCGGGAATTTGACGCAAGCTTTAGCCGGCCAGATAACGTTGCTAAAGTATACGGTACTGTAGAATTTCAGGGCAGTGCTTTAGCGGAGCCGGGAAAATACATCAGCCTTACCGGTTTGGGCAGCAGGTTTAGCGGTAATCACCTGGTATCGGGCGTTGTGCACCGGATTGAGGATGGTAATTGGGTTACGAAAGCAACCATCGGGTTGCCCGGATAGATCAACCTTTTTATATACCAGGCGATGAAATATGCTTTTTTAACGCTTTTTATTTTACTGCAGCTTGCCTGTTTTGGCCAGCCACCCGAATATGGCAAATATTTCCGCAGAGATGCGTACAACGGGGTTTTTGTTCAATTGAACAAAAATAATACCTGCGTATACCGTTTGGATGGCGAAACTGGCAAGGCCGCTTTTTACGGAACGTACACCATCAAAAACAACCGGCTGCATATCACTATTACCCCGCCGCGCGACAATCAAAAATTGTCAATTTTATATAAAGGCGATAATGCGGCTAATCGAACCATTAAACTGGTTGACGACCAACGCATGGGTTATTTAGGGGCATCGGTTGAATTGAACCGGCAGCTGCAGTTAATAACAGATACAAACGGTTCGGTTTCGCTGCCGCAGGGCTTTGTTGTACGAATTGCCAAACTGAGCTACATTACCCTTATCGACACCACTTTGGCGCTTGATGATCCCGGGAAAGGAAATATGGAAATTTTGTTACCCGGTAAACACCCGAACGATATTCAATATGATTTGATCATAAGCGATTGGCTGATAAAGGACCACCAGTTGTACCCGGTGCACCAGGGCAAAGTTGATCCAACTTATTTTTTAAAACGGGGCGGATGAGGCCCCGGTAATCACCGGCAAATGCCGCTCTCATCGCACAGCCGTTTCCTGCACTGCGCGCACAAAAACACCTCTGCCTGGTCAACTTCTTTGATACTTCCCTTTGCGTCGCGCATAAAACATCTTTTGTCGCCGCTGCTGCAATGCGGCAAGCCGAAATTATGGCCGATCTCGTGTAAGCAAACTTTTATCAGCCGGTCGTGAAAAAGTTGTGTGGCAGCATTTTGTTTTAAACGGAACGTGGAGACTACGCAGGTGGTGCCCGGCTGATAGCCCAGGCCAAATACACCCCACTCTTTAACGTGCCTTTGCGGGTTTACCACCGCAATATCCTGTTCGGTTAAAATAAGCGTGTTTTCCCAGGCATTATATTTTGATAAAATCCGGTTGGCCTCGTAACGGGTTTTGCTATCGGCCAGTATATCGTTGGTAAGGCCCGCTGCCGGTTTGATGATACACGGATAATGGTAAAAGCTTTCAACCGCAGCTTTAACCAGGCTGATGTCGGCCTTATCCACATTACCCAGCGGCAAAATATACACCACTTTGGGCCGGTTGCACGAAAGGCAGCAGGCAATCACCAAATAAAACGGCAGCAATAATCGTTTCATTTAAAAAAGGTAGGGAGAATTTTGGGGATAAACGAATTTGGATGGATTATATTGGGAGGGAGGAAATAATCACCATTCAGCATGAACACGGTGCTTGTTGGAATTTATGCCTGCGACAAATGAGCTGCAAACTAAAAACTATGCTAAAGTTCTATCAACGAACTGCGAACTTATGCGTTCCAGGTGTTCCATTTTTACATGCAGAACAAAGTGGAACACTGTGAAACATGCTGATAATCAACATGTTTCACTCTTAATCATTTTGTTGCTTTTACGTAAGTGGCTGATAACCAATTGATACAGAAACTCGTTCTTTGAAGGACTTGATGCAATTTGTTGATAATCAGGCGTTCCAGCTTTTTAGGCAACGTTCCAAGCGTTCCATTTTTACACATGGAACACTTGGAACATTGTGAAACATGCTGATTTTCAACGTTTTTCAGTTTTGATCGTTTGATTGATTTACGTAAGTAACTGATAGTCAATTGGTCCAGAAAGCAGTTTTTTAGACACATGCCTATAAAGTATTGATTTTCAATATGTTTCATTGTAAATGGGGAATTCCTTCCACAGTAAAACCAAAAGAGGGCGTGCCCTCCTAAGGAGTCCCATGGACCCGGCTGGTAGAGCCGGGTCGGGCCATCCGTTCATACGCCTGCAGGCATTGCGCGCTTGGCCGGTATCCACTGCTGTCCCTCACGCAACGCGCCGTAAAAACCTAAGCTTTTTCCATTAACTAAAAATGCCCGGCGCTCAACCAGGCATTTTCTTATTTCTTAACATCTTTCGTTTCCTCTGAAATATCTACCTGCTAACAGGCCACAAACCAAAGCGGCAGCGAACCTGCTTGCGGTAGCATGGGCAGCGAACTTGCTTGCGGTAGCGTAGGCAACTAATAAATTTCGCGGTCAGCCTTCGTTTTGGTATAAATTTCTATTCTATGAATAATTTCCAAGTCGAACCTCGATTCGATTTTAGCTTTTTCTTTATCGTCTAAGTCTCGATATTTATACCATTTTGATCCTCCTCTATTTACTGCTCTGATCGCAATAGGTGTTTTTGTCGTGTCATTAAATGTTTCAGCATCTCCAACAAAAGTCACGTAATACATTTCTTCCGGGTCGTTTTTAAAATAAAAAGTTCGGCTTTCTAAATAAGAATAGGATTTTATCATTGAACTATCCGCTGATTCCCAATTGCCCGGTACTTTGAATTTAGGATTCAATGAATATAGCGTATCAATCGTTATTTCAAGTCTTCGTTTTGAAATTGGGAATGTTCGGTTCGGAAATCCGCCAAGCGCACCGGCTGAATAATCACAGGCATTTAAAAGCACTAGCGACAATAGGTACAAAAGATACTTGAGGTTCATTTTTTTTATTTTTTTTTGAAACTATTAAAATACTTGCATTAGTAATTCCTGGGGCTAAAGCCGACCTTGTACTTTTAAACAACTATTTTATCGTTTGTAAACCGACTTTGATGATTTTTGGTATTTGTGGAATAATCTCGTTTAGTAATTTAGTGATACCGACTCCCCCGACAAATCCGCCTACAACTAACGCTCTGAATCTGGTTATAGGGTTAGTGGTTGACGATGCGATAATCATTTCTTGTTCCCCTAAAGTCAAATCCAAAGGGATTGCCGCATCTGAGGTGAATAGACCATTTGCTCCCTGTATATTTAATTTATTATATCCTAAATCATGTTCATAAGCCGGAATGTCTTCGATTTGATCGGGTTTAGTATCATCGTCTTGTCCGTTGTATTTTTTTGGGTTATTCGCTCCGGCATAGCTGAGGCCTAAAATATTATGGTGCCAGGTACGTGGATCGAGCGCATTTGGAGTTAAGTCACCCTGAACTTGATACCAAAAATTACTGAACGATTTTTGATCTACTTTCCATCCTTTGCTACCATCAACTTTATGATAGCGCATAATATTTATGGGATTTAATAATTTGCTTCCATCAGTTAATTTACCTAAACCCGGCTGTCCGTAGGTGTGCCGTGAATTACAAGCCTAAGTATAAAGGTAAGTAAATGTTGTATAAGAGATGGTAGTAGGTCTACCACAGTCGCTGTGCAAGCGGAGGCTGTAAACCACCTCTCGGTGCTGGTTTAGTAATGAACTGGTATTGAACGGAAAGAGGAAAAGGCTACGCAGGAGTAGTCAGGTACGAATAAGAGAGATGAATGCAAATGAACCATTGCTGAAGTGATGAGATAGCGAAACACATTGCCAAAAGCTGATTTTCTACGGGGTCGGTGAAAGATTATAGCGGTTACTTGCATACCGGCTGTCCGTAGTTTGTTTTGATCGCTGTCCGAAGTCTCTGACTTCGGACGACTATGCCTGTAGTCTCTGACTACAGTCTAAAAAAACAAACAATCCACATCAATAATCTGGTCTAAACCAGCATAATTGGAAGCGCTGGAATAAATATAATCTTCGGCACGATAAACCAGCCCGGCTCTTACAGGATTGTTATGGATGTAATCTATTTTCTGTTGTGTAAACGCCGGCGAACTTAATTCGATCGGGTGATTATCATGCTCCCATAACTGGTAAGTTTCATTGCGGGAATGTGTGGAGGCATAATATTTAAATTGGTGCAGCATCCAGTCGCGGCGGCTTTCAATACCGCTGTTTTCTATCGCATCCACAATCCTGTTCGACGTAAATTTTTTGCAATCGCGTATAAAACCGCTCGCGGTGAAGCCGTCATCCACAGATACTACCAGGTGTATATGGTTCGACATGATCACATAAGCATGCAAGTGCAAGCCCTTCTTCTGCTGACAATATTTAAAGGATTCTATTACAATGTCCCGGTAGGCCTGTCTTGTAAAAATATCTATCCATCCTACAACAGTAAATGTGAGGAAATAAACGGATTGTTGATTGTGAATGATGTAGCCCTTGCGTGCCATAATTTTGATTATTAGGTTGTTTTAAAGATATACAATGGGTTATGTAATTGCAAGTATGGCGATGAAATTTTAAGGTCTGGCTTTCTGTTACTGTAGTCAGAGACTACAGGCATAGTCGTCCGAAGTCAGAGACTTCGGACAGCGGGGTGTTAGGTGTTTTTTTGTAACACACGCACAGTGGTACACTTCATCAGTCAGAAGTCTTTAGTCTGAAGTCAAAAGTTGAATTTCTTATTTTAACTTCAAGACCTCAATACCCCGTATTCTGCTTCAATTGCCCTGCTTCCCGGTCAATTTCCTGCAGGGGTATAGGGTAAAGCTCGTTCCTTTTGGCGGTAAACACGGCTTGCTCCAGTATAGGGTTTAGTATGCGGGTATCGGCCGCTATGTAGTTGTTTTCAATACCGGCCATGTAGCCGTCGGCTTCGGGGCCACCGTAAATGGGGTCCCAGCGCTGCAGGTCGAAAAAGCGGTGGCCTTCCATGCCAAATTCCAGCTGCAGTTCCGCATGTACGGCCTCGCGGGCATAAGCCTGCCCGTTTGCGGCAAACTGACCGTTGTAGGGGCTGATGACATAGTTGGCTGCCGGCGTATTGGTAAAGCCTGCGGCGGGGTTGGTATTATCCACGTAGGTGTGCACCCAGTATTCGGGGTGCTGCGCCATGCGGTTGCGTATTAGGTTTACGTCGGCCTCGGCGGCGGCCAGGCTGTTCAGTTCCACTTCGCACTCGGCGCGCCAAAGGATCACATCGGCAAAGCGGATGAGGTTATAATTGTTGGCAACGTCCTGGTTGGTGGCCCAGCCGGCAAAATTATCGGTGGTGGATGCCTGCTGTGCATGCCAAAAAACGTTTTTAATGGGATTATAGGGTACAATATCGCCACGCGACCAGGTTTCGCCGCCGCACAGACCCCAATCCAGGTAGGGGATACCGCGGCGACCCAGTGTCCAGTCGATACGCGGGTCGAGGTTATTGGTGGGCGGGGTAAAGGCGTCAGCTAATAGCAGGCCATGGTCATTGGGCAGGTTTACCAGGTCGTAATTTGGCAAAGCGGCGTTTACGGTTTTGGTTTGGTTATTATATATAATATCGGTTACAGTGGTGGTTGTGGTGCCGAGCATGGGCAGGCCGTTGGCGTCGGTTTTAAAGGCATTGGCCAGCGAGTACGATGGCTGGTAAAAACCGCAGCAGGAAGTATAGGTGCCGGCCGGGAAATTCAGCACGTCGCCAGGGTCGCCGTTATTGCCGTCGGAACCATCGTTCACGGTCATCTGCACCGCGAAAACGGATTCAGGACCATTCTTTTTAGCAGCATTGAAATTGTCCTCGTAGGGGCCCAGCGCATATTTTACGCCGGCCGAGGTTTGGCCGTTTGTTACCAGGTCGTTCAAAAAGGGCATGGCCTTGCTGTATTGGTGATCGTACACCAGCACTTTTGCCAAAAAGGCTTCGGCCGCATAAAAATTGCAGCGGCCAACCTGGGGCTGCGTTTTTGGCAAAACGGACATGGCGGCCGTAAAATCGGCCTCTATTTTGTCCCATATCGGGCCGGGGTTGGGCACGTTGTAATTGTTATTGCCATAAGTAACGGTTTCATCCACATAGGGCACATTGCGCCATAATTTGGCCGCTTCCAGGTGGTAAATGCCGCGCAGGAAACGGGCCTCGGCGGTTACTTCGGCTGCATAAGCCGGCGTTACCGATCCGTCTTTTACCTGGGGCAGTTCCCTGATCACGTCGTTAGCCCGCTGCACGCCATTATAAAGCGCCGCCCATTTGGCTTCAAAAAATTCGTTTGAGGGATCGGCGGTATGGGTCTCGATAGGGGCAAGGGGCTGCTGGTCGGTGGAGTTTGAACCTTTGTAGGCGTCGTCCGAAGCGATGCCGCCATATATCCAGTCGGTAATGGACGATTCCCAGGAAGCGCCCTGTGCATCCGCGCCGGCATAACCGTCCAGCATGGAGTAAGCGCCAATGAGCAGCCCATCCACGCCGTTTTTATTGGCTAAAACCGCGCTGCTTAAATACCCGGTTGGCTGCTGATCGAGCAATTTTTTGCAGGAATACGACAGGGTGATGCAGACGATCAATCCCGGAACGGCAAATTTGTAAATGGTTTTCATGGCCGGCACAATTTGAGGTTGAATATCAGTCATTACGTCAGCGGGTTAGAAAAAATTACAGTGTTAGTTTTTTTATCAAATAAGGGGGCAAAAAGCGGTTAAAGTAAATATAGCTGAAGCAGATTTGTGTTACGGTACATGTTTTGGCTCATTTTTCCGTTCAGGTGTTCACAAAAATGTCAAAAAACGTATCAGTTTTGACATTTTAAATTTTTAACCTGCTAAAAATGAGTGCTTTTCGTTTCAATTTAGGGGGTGTATGTGTGAAAAACGTGAACACTTTTACAGCCCTTTAAAGGCCATTTTTTGAGGGAAAAGATGCCTTTAGTTTAAGCGGGATTGCTTATCCCGATCACTGGAAATAGCACTTCTGCGAGATGAAAGTGTAGGATATGGTGAACTGGGTAAAAAAGTAGGTGTCGCGTGGGTTGAGGTCGCCGCGCTGGGTGCCGGGGCTGCCAATGTAAACCCCATTTTTTTCGCCCGAGCGGTCGGATAATTGCTCCTGCAGCGTGTTGTGGCCCGAAAAAGCATAATAGCCGCCCACATCGTCGAGGTAATCGGTATTGGGGTTTCTGTAGCCGATCTCCACGCCAAGCGTCACTGCGCCGGAAACATTGTATTTAAGGCCCGCCCCGTACGGAATGGAGAAAGCGGTATTGGGGTAAGGTTTTTTCTGGCCCTCGGTCTCCAAGCTCCGCAGGTCGTACTTTTGCCCCTGGTAAACGGTTGTGGGCGTATAGGTAACTATCGCGGCGCCGAGGTAAAAGTAAGGTGTGTATTTGCTGTTGGTTACGCTGGGTATGTAACGCATGAAGTTAAATTCGGCCATTACAGCTACCTCGTTAAGGGTGGTAGTAAAGCTTAAATTACGCTGACGAAATTGAGGATTTTTCGATGTACTGTCAGCCGCGCTGATGATGCCAAAGCTATAATTTGCGCGCAGGGCCAGGTAGCCGTTAAAATTGTATTTGGCAAACAAACCGAAGGAGGGTCCGCTGGGTTTTATCGGGTCGCTGGGGTTAAGGTCGCCCATGTAACCTGCGGCGCCGACGCCGCCCCCAAACTCCCAGGTTTGGGCTTTTAAGCTGAACGATAACAGGAACAGAAATATAATGAGTACAAATTTGGGCATCCACACAAATTTAGTAATTGCGGGCGTCAAGCCCCCACAATAATTTGTTTCTTAACGTTGATAAATAACTTTCATTATTTAAGCGGACAAGATTTAGCCTGAAACCTGCCTTTTTTACTTCAAACCGGATGGATTTATCGATAGCAGCCGTCCGCGAGTCGCAGGAGACCAGGTAATTGGTCCCGCGGCTTTCCACATCGAAAGATAATACACTGCTGTCCGGTAAAACAATCGGCCTGACATTTAAATTGTGCGGCGAAACCGGGGTAAGCACCAGGCTCTCTGTACCGGGATGAATAATTGGCCCGCCGCAACTCAATGAATACGCCGTTGAACCGGTAGCCGTTGAAATAATGATACCATCGCCCCAATAGGAGTTTAAAAATTCACTGTTGAGGGAGACATGAGTGGTGATCATGGCCGAATCATCGCGGCGGTGTATGGTAATATCATTCAGCGCAAAATTGTCTTTCCCGAAAATTTTCGCTTCCGAATTGATGCAGATCAGCTCGCGGCTGTCCAGCGTAAAATTTTTGGTGGCCACCGCCTGTATGGCGTCTTGAATATCATTTTTGTTGATACTGGCTAAAAAGCCAAGCCTGCCAAAGTTGATGCCGATAACCGGTATGCCTGAGTCGCGGATGAGGGTAACCGTATCCAGCAGGGTACCGTCGCCACCCAGCGTTAAAAATAAGTCGATAAAACCTTTTATTTTTTCATCGGGGCCGAGCACCTGGTATTGCAACGCGCTGAGGTTGTCTTTTAAGTACGCATGAAGCTGGTGATGAACGTAGATGTCGGCGCCCTGCTGCGCCAGGTTGTCGAAAACCTGCTGTATGAACGGAAGTACCGCGGTATCGTTAAAAGGTCTGCCGTAGATTGCTATTTTCATGGTTCATAGTTCATAGTTCATGGTTCATAGTGGTTTTGGTTTTTAGGTTGATTAGCATCTTTAAAACGAGTTTCTTAATGCCGTGATCATTTTAACCAATACCTCATATTCATTGTAAAGTCCGGTAAAAACATCATCGGAAATGTATACCCTGCGCTTAGCAATAAACAAGCAACTCACTACTTCAATCGCCGAACGCAAAGAATAACCGAGAAATACTTTGAATACGGCTTTACTTTGACCTGTTGAACCTTCGGCAATATTCAAAACAACAGAATCTGCCGCTCTTTTAATTTGTGATGTTAAAATGTGTAGTTCGTCCTTTGGAAAGTTCTTTGTTAACTGGTTTACTTGTTCGTCCAAATCCATAGCCTTTTGCCAAACCTGCAAGTCTTCAAACCGAAACGCCATTGTTTAATTGTTTTTCTTTTTGCTATGGACATGAACAAAAGCCGTCATCCAATTATTTGCCCTTTTTACTATGAACCATGAACCATGAACCATGAACTATGAACTATGAACTATGAACTATGAACCATGAACTAAAGATTAAGATAATTCATCAACGAGTCATACCGTTCACGGGAGTTGTCAACTTCGCTGCTGTTGTTGAAAGTTGCCTTTATGATATACTCGTAGCGTAAAAATGTCGATAGTATGGCCGAAATATCCTGTTTATTCACTTTAAGAGTAACCTCCATCCGGGTTGAATCGGGGAATGTGCGAACGTAGGAGCTGAGTATCTGGGCGTTGTCCGATTCTACTATTTGGGCCATATGGGCCAGTGAATTGTTTTTATTGTTAATCTCGAGCACAATAATACCCCCGGGCTGGCTAACGGCAGTTAACTGCGCAAAATATTCCGTGAGCGAATTGATAGAGACCATGCCCAGGTATTTGTTCTTGTCGTTTAGTACCGGGACAATGGTCAGCTCCCGCTCGTAAAACACACGGATCACGTCATAAATATGCTGATCCTCAAACACATATGGATTAATGAGCGACAGGGTCACATTACCAACCGGCGCCTGGTAATCAAGCTGCTCCACCAGGTCATCTTCGGCAAGGAGGCCCACAAACTGGCCGTCATCTACAATTGGCAGGTGCCGGATACGGAATTCGATCATCCGGTCAACTGCGCGCTGTATGCTATCAGCGGTGCTGACAGGCGGAATTACATCGGCAACTAACTCGATCGCAAGCATGCTGTTAAACCCTTATCCTTTCTAAAAATCCTTTTAATATCCTGTTAAATTCATCGGGCTGCTCCATCATTGCCGCATGGCCGCAATGATCAATCCAATGCAATTCAGCATCGGGCAGTTCCTGGCTAAACTCTATCGCCACCTCCGGCGGTGTGATCTTATCCTCACGGCCCCAAATTAACGAGACCGGTATTTCAATTTTGTGCAGATCCTTTTTCATATTGTGACGAATGGCCGATTTTGCCATCGCCAGGATCCTGATCACCCTGTGCCTGTCATTTACCGTTTCAAACACCTCGTCAACCAACTCTTTTGTAGCAGTTTTCGGATCGTAAAAAGTATACTCTACTTTTTCTTTTACGAAATCATAACTGCCGCGCCTGGGGAACGAGCCGCCAAACGCGTTTTCGTACAATCCGGAACTCCCCGTTAAAACCATCGACTTGACTACGGCTGGGTGTGACAATACATAAATCAGCGCCACATGTCCTCCCAGCGAGTTGCCCAATAGGGTTACGTCAGTTAACTTCTTGTAAGTTACAAATTTATGTACAAATTTCGCCAGGGTCTTTACACCGGTAGTGAGCAATGGCAGGTCATAGATGGGTAAAATGGGGATAATAACCCGATATTCCGAACTAAACTCTTCAACCACCCTCTCCCAGTTGCTTAAAGCGCCCATCAGGCCGTGCAGCAGCAGCAAAACTTCGCCTTCCCCCTCATCGATGTAACTAAAACCGTGTTCCTCTTTAAGCACGAAATCCATAAAAATCTGTAAAGTTTAAATCCCTTAAAGTACTGCCAATTTTACGTCAACCTGAAACCCCACCTAATCCGCCATAAAAATAGCTTATTGCATTTATGTTACAACAAATAATGAAATTATTTAGGTTGATTAAGTTGATTGAGTTGGATTAGGTTGATGGAGTTTATTTACCCGTCACCCAACTTAATCAACTCAGTCAACTTAATCCAACTCAATCAACTCAACAGCTTCTTCACCACCTCCGAAATCGTCCGTCCGTCCGCTTTGCCGGCCAGTTCCTTATTGGCAGCGCCCATCACCTTGCCCATATCTTTCACCGAAGTTGCGCCAACGCGGCCGATCAGTTCTTTTAAATATACCTCTATTTCTTCGGCACTCATTTGTTTGGGCAGATAAGGCTCAATTACCTCCATTTCCTGCATTTCTATATCGTACAGGTCCTCACGGTTTTGCGTTTTGTATATCTCCGCCGATTCTTTGCGCTGCTTGATCAGTTTTTGCAATACTTTTATCTCGGTGTCTTTGTCCAGTTCTTCGCCGGCGCCTTTTTCTGTCCGCGCTAATAGTAGTGCTGCCTTTACTGCGCGCAGCCCCCGCAGCCGGTCGGGTTCCTTAGCCAGCATGGCCTGCTTAATGTCCTGGTCTATTTGGTTAATGAGTGACATGGTGAGTATGGTTTTTTAGTCCGGAAAGTCGGAAAAGTCCGAAAGTCTGGAAGATTTATTTTGTTTTTAGTCCGAAAGTCCGGAAAGTCCGAAAGTCCGGAAGATTGATACGGGTTTTAATGTCTTTTACGTCTGCTTCCGTCTTTCGGACTTGCCAACTTCCGGACTTTTCGGACTCACTTCCTATCAATGATCGCTGCCGAGGCCTGCGCCGTAGGCATAACGGTCAGTTCGTTAATATTTACGTGGGCCGGGCGCGAAACAGCGAACCAAATGGTTTCCGCAATATCTTCGGCCGCCAGCGGTTCAAATCCATCGTAAACTTTTTTTGCCCGCTCTTTATCACCATGGAACCGTACTTCCGAAAACTCGGTTTCCACCGCCCCCGGGTGTATGGCGGTAACTCTTATCCCGTAGGGGAGCAAGTCAATGCGCATCCCCTGGTTTAAGGCATCTACCGCAAATTTGCTGGCGCAATACACGTTGCCATTTGGATAAACCTGCTTGCCGGCAATGGAACCAAGGTTAATGATATGCCCCTTTTTACGCTCCACCATCCAGCCTGAGACCACTTTGGTAACGTTAAGCAAACCTTTTATGTTGGTATCGATCATGGTGTCCCAGTCATCGTAGCTGCCGTTTTGTATGGGATCAAGTCCCTGGCTTAGCCCGGCGTTATTGATCAATACATCAACTTTTTTCCAGCTGTCAGGCATGCCTTCAAGGATTTTGATCACGTTTTCGCGATCGCGTACATCAAAATCATAATAGGCCACTTCCACACTGTATTTGGCGTTTACTTTTTTGGCGACCATCTCCAGCCGGTCCAGCCGCCGCCCCGTTAATATCACCTGATACCCTTCGCGGGCAAACAAATGTGCGCAAGCTTCACCTATTCCGGAAGTGGCGCCGGTTATTAATGCAATTTTAGACATGTATAGATAACTAACGCCACGAAATTATGTTTTTTTGTAGAGACGCAATACTTTGCGTCTCATTTTGCTGCAATCATTTGTTCAGAAACGCAAAGTATTGCGTCTCATTTTGCTGCAATCATTTGTTCAGAGACGCAAAATATTGCGTCTCTACGTCCCTTATTCAAATATCAAACTAAACATAATTGTGTGCAGCCCCAATTTGCTCAATGGCGTGGCATAGGGCTGTGCTTGCGGAACCAGTATATTGCCCAACGAGTTAGCTATTTTTATTTCGGGAGACAATTTAAAAAACTCGAAATAAATATCACAGCCGAGCCCGGCTTCGTATGAGCCAAAACCGGTTGCATTTTTAACGGTCATCTGTAATGGATCCAGCGTTGGTTGGTTATTGCCGCGCCCAATCGCCTCCGAATATTTGATGCCGCCCATAATGTACATGCGGAAATCCTGTATACGGTCGGATTTAAGCTTTACTTCCAGCGGGAAATCAACTGTTGTGGTTTGGGTTGATTTGACCACGTTTTCGGATGGCGTATCATAAGTATAAAACAGCGACCTGTCGGCAAAGATGAGTGACGGCGTGCCACGAACTTCGATATGATCGGTAATGCGGTAACGGGCAATAAAGCCAATCGCGAAACCGCTTGTAGCTTTTGAACTGATGCCGGTGAGCGAATCGGTGATGTTATGGCCAACACCGGGATCATAATACGGGTTGCGCCAGTTGGCTTGTTTAACAATATGATAGCTGCTGGTAACGGAGGTAAAACTGAAGCCAAATGCCAGGTCGGTTTGGTCGGCGCCGCCGCCCCAGGCAGGCGCCTGGGCAAGCAGCATATTACTGCACAAAAAGAGTAAAACTAAGGTTACGTACCAGTTTTTGATCATTTAACGCCAGTATAGATTGAACAAATACCAAACGCTAAGGGCCTGCATTTGGTATTTTTAAAGCCTGCTTTATCCATCAGGTCGGTAAAATTTTTTCCGTGGGGGAAGGCCGCTACCGACTCGGGCAAATAAGTATAGGCCCTTGCATCCTTCGAAAATAATTTACCAATACCCGGGGTAATATAGTTAAAATAGAATTTGTACAACTGTTTTACCGGGAAAACTTTCGGTTTGGAGAACTCCAGGATCACTGCCTTTCCGCCGGTTTTTAGTACCCGTAGCATATCGCCCAGGCCTTTTTCCAGGTCCTCAAAGTTTCGAACGCCATAGGCCACCGTTACCGCATCAAACATATTGGCTTCAAATGGCAGCTTTTCTGAGTCGCCCAATTTTACTTCAAAATGCGCACCCAACCCGCGTTTTTCAATTTTTTGCTGCGCGATATCCAGCATTCCCTGTGATATGTCTACCCCGATAATTTTATCCGGTTTCAGGATCGATAAAGCTTCAAATGCAAAATCGCCGGTGCCGGTGGCAACGTCTAAAATCAGTTTGGGCTGTAATTCTTTTAGCTCACCAATAGCCTTTTTACGCCAGATAACGTCAATTCCCAGCGACAAAAAATGATTTAAAAAATCGTAGGTTTTTGAAATGTTATTGAACATATCGGCCACCTGCTCTTTTTTGGTGCCGCTATCAGGATGGTAAGGAACGACGGTTTTGCTCATCGCGGCAAAGATAGGGTTTGGATTTCGGATTTCGGTCCCGATAGTTATCGGGATTCGATTTCGGATTTGAGAAAACGCAACGGACCCGATCGATTTTTCAATAACTTAGCGTTTGATAACATTCTTCGTCGATGAAAATCATTTTGGTCATTTTCACGGTAACAACGTGTTTCGCTTGCCGTCAAGCCCCGAAGCCGACAGTAAAAGAGAAAAGCCAGGGAAGTTCAAGAATCCTTAAGACAACGAGAAGTGTGGATACAACAAGACTCGACTACAATAATTTGACTAATCAGGACCGGCTAAGCTATGTTTTGAAAA
>Ga0206954_1104_pt1 | contig 23918 bp, 14 predicted proteins | sample Alteio_BWOrgHeat_37_FD_153250 | JGI IMG/M metagenome (GOLD analysis project Ga0206954, IMG submission 153250) | Enriched cells from forest soil in Barre Woods Harvard Forest LTER site, Petersham, Massachusetts, United States -... | ecosystem: Environmental > Terrestrial > Soil > Temperate forest >...
GCGGATTGGTCTTCCTCGTGATGATGCAAAGGGCCCGCAAGCGTTCGGGTGGCTTAGTGAGCTAAACTTGAACTTTTGATTCTGCCTTTCGATCAAGCAGTTTGTATGTGCCCAGGAATTTCGATTTCTGGGCACTTTTTTTTAGCCATATTATTAAAATTGAGGCTAATCACACAATGATGGTGACTTAATGGAGTCGCTAACGCATTTTAATCCAAGAGCAGAAGATTTTGTTTTTGGGGCAAAGAAACTAGTCCAAGGTAACGGAGTTAAATTCACATGATCAATGCGTTCCAAAGAATCGAATAGGCGAAAATTTTGTTTCAATCATGAAACAAACGGCCTTTTCCTTTTAAAGCTATTATTCCAACCATAGTATCTGCATCTCGATGAACCCCACTTTTTTTCAAGCTAACCACAGCTTCTTCCTGGCCTGTGGATTGATGTTCGCAAGTGTTGCTTGTGTCTCAACGCATGCTCAAACGATAAATTCAACGAATACGGTATCTCCACCACCAATAGCAACAGATACACCGAATTCTGCTGCTCAAATTCGCACTCCAAAAGCTCCCAGTACGCCACGGATTAATGGAGCGGCTATTTTCGGTGTCCGGCCGGACGCACCCTTTCTTTATCGTATTCCAACAACAGGGGATCGCCCCATGACATTTTCGGTCGATAACCTACCGGCTGGACTGAATGTCGATGCCACTACGGGTCAAATAACCGGTTCCATCTCAAAAAAGGGTGAGTATAACGTGACGTTTCGCGCCAAAAATGCGCTCGGTGTTAATGAAAAGAAGTTTAAGATCGTGGTTGGCGAAACGATATCATTAACCCCGGCATTGGGTTGGAATAGTTGGAATTGCTGGCGTACCCAGGTAACGGCAGATGCTGTCCTGCAAGCCGCCCAAGGAATGGCTTCTTCAGGGTTGATCAACCACGGCTGGACTTATGTCAATATCGACGATACCTGGCAGGGTAAACGGGATAAGCCGTTTAATGGCCTGCAAGGTAATGATAAATTTCCCGATATGAAAGGATTGTGCGATCAAATTCACGCTTTGGGATTGAAAGCGGGTATCTACTCAACTCCCTGGGTAACTTCGTATGCAGTCTATCCAGGTGGTAGTGCGGAAAATCCCGAGGGAACCTGGGCTAAACCGACCATTCCCAAAAAGCAAAATGTGAACAAAAAGATTCTTCCTTGGGCCATTGGCAAATATTCATTTGCCGAGAATGATGCCAAGCAGTGGGCTGCATGGGGATTCGATTATCTAAAATATGACTGGAGTCCTATAGAATTGCCGGAGACACAGGAAATGTACGACGCCTTGCGTAAAAGCGGAAGGGACATCGTGTATAGCTTGTCGAATAACACGCCGTTCTCATGTGTCGCCGATGTATCTAAAATAGCCAATAGCTGGCGAATCGGAGGCGATATTGGTGAAAATTGGACATCGGTCGTGAGTCATGGATTTGGTTCGGATAAAGACAACGGAGCCAGCCTGCAGAGATGGCTTCCTTATGCCAGTCCCGGTCACTGGAATGATCCGGACATGATGGAGATCGGCTACATCCGTTTTGGCCCATCATCGCATTGGACGAGGCTAACTCCGGACGAGCAATATACTCACGTGACTATTTGGTGTCTGCTCGCGGCACCCTTATTACTCGGATGCGATTTGCAGCATTTGGATGACTTTACCCTGAATCTCGTGACCAACGATGAGGTTCTTGCTGTAGACCAGGATGAATTGGGCAAACAAGGAATACCTGTCTTCACGGACGGGAACTTGTACGTTTACGCAAAGGATATGGCTGACGGTTCAAAGGCGGTCGGTCTTTTCAATCTGGGTGAAGCAGCGGCGACCGTTACCGTCAAGTGGTCAGATTTGAAAATTGACGGTGTTAAAAATGTCCGCGATTTATGGCGAGAAAAGGATTTGGGGCCATTTAATAAGGAGTTTTCGATGACCGTAGCATCGCACGGTGCGGAATTGGTGAAGATTGATCACTGATCAAGTTAAGTTGTCTGGAGGAAAGAGTTAACCTATAAAGAAGTCCCCTCGTTATGATTATATCCAAACATTGTATCAATAAATATAGGGATTTGCGTCTAGCTTGGTGCCTGGTGCTTTCTGGTGGATTCGCTTTGATCTTGGTATTCATACCTGACTCTCTTTTCGGAATTGATAATTCCAGCCATGCCTCGTCTTCAAATACAGGCCAGACACTCTATGTTTCACCCTCTGGAGATGACGCCAATCCGGGTACGATAGAAAAACCGATCGGGACATTACAACACGCGCGAGATTTGGTGCGATCGCTCAATTCGAATATGAGTGGTGACATTACGGTTTATTTAAAGGGCGGAACCTATCGATTGACGCAGCCGTTGGTGTTGGAGGCAAAAGATTCCGGCACTGGAGGCCATAATGTGATATATGCCGCAGTTTCGGGTCAATCACCGGTAATTAGTGGTGGGCTGCAGGTCACGGGATGGAAGCTTTTGGATGCGGACAAAAATCTTTGGTCAGCCCCGGTGCCAACCGGATTCAAGAATACACGGCAACTCTATGTGAATGGGGTTCGCGCTGATCGAACGAGGGGGCGTTTGCCGGTAACATTAACGAAAACCAATACAGGCTATACCGCGGATTCTCCACTTATGGCGGGCTGGCGAAATCCTTCCGACATGGAATTCGTGTATACGGGAGGTAACTCAATTTGGTCGGAACACTCGGAGGGTTTAGGCGATTGGACGGAGCCTCGCTGTCCTGTGGCCAAGATCGAAGGTACAGTGATTACCATGGCTGAGCCTTGTTGGGATAATTCGACCAAGAGGGTTGATCTGCCGCCCCTCCCCGATTCAACCATTAAGAGACGGGCAGCTAATTTGGTCGGACCTGCTTCCATCGGCAAGGAGCCGACTTACGTGGAAAATGCCTATGAACTGCTGGGTACTCCTGGTCAGTGGTATTGTGATCAGGCGGCGGGCACGATCTATTATGTTCCGCGCACAGGGGAAGATATGACAAAAGCGGATGTAGAGGTGTCCGTATTGGAGAAATTGATCTCGGGCGAAGGGACGGAGGTCAGTCCAATTCACAATATTATTTTTCAAGGCCTACAATTTTCTTACGCGACCTGGTTGTTCCCAAATACGAGTGAAGGTTTTTCTGATATACAGGCTAACTACATGGTCACCGGTCCGACTGGTTATGCTACTCAAGGTCTGTGCGACTTGGTTCCCAACGGGCAATGTCCCTTTGGCGTTTGGACAAAAATCTCAGGCAATGTCGCCTTCGCCTATGACCGGCAGATTCAGTTTCTCCGAGATGCCTTTGTTCATTTAGGAGCAGCTGGGTTGGATCTTGGGAATGGATCGCAAGCGGATACGGTTCAAGGCTGTGTTTTCACTGACGTTTCCGGTAACGGCTTAGAGCTCGGTGGAGTGGATCTTCCTGAAGGCACTCCTGCGCAGGTGACTTGCGATAATCACATTCTCAATAATCACATCTATAATGTTGCTGTGGAATTTCACGACGGTATCGGCATTTGTGTCGGCTACGCGCAACGCACGGTCATACAATATAACCAAATCGATCACCTCCCCTATAGTGGCATATCGATGGGCTGGGGCGGCTGGCCCGACAAAATCAAAAGAGCTGGAGTTGCCAATAATTCAGAGAACAATCTCGTGGCGAACAATCTGATTTTCGACCACATGCAGCTTCTGGCAGATGGCGGTGGAATTTATACGCAAGGTTTGACTGGTTCATCGTTGGCCAATGGGGAAAAACTCATGGGTAACGTCATTCACGATCAGTATGGATCAGGTCACGGTATCTATACCGACAACGGATGTAAAAATGTCACGGCCAAGAATAACGTCATTTTTCATACCAATCATGATAATTGGGGTACTCCTCATGGAGACTACTATGACGGCAATGCGGGCAAGCAGCATGATGCCTTTGATTTTGAGGACAACTATTGGCAACAGGGTGATCCGGATAGTTCGGCGGAAAGCGTCACCCTCAAGAACAACCATATAATTAGTGCTCTCGATCAGGCGCCTGCATCCATACTCCAGAATGCGGGGCTTCAGACCGCATTTAAAGACATCCTGACCGAGCGATTTAATGATCCCTGTGCGCCCGAATCGCCAAGCCGGGTGGCCGCCACATCGGGAAACGGATCTGTTTTTGTTGCATGGAATCCTCCTGTGTTTGATGGTGGATTTCCCGTGAAATCCTATAAGGTGACATCGTCAAAAGGTGATGAAGTGACACTTTCAGGCGATGATTTTCGAGCCAAAGGCTACGCCACATTTTCCGGGCTCGTTAGTGGCAAGGATTACACATTTACTGTGGTGGCCCATAATGCCAATGGGGACAGCCCTCCCTCATTGCCGTCGCTTAAAATCAACGTGAGTGCAGCGGTGATTCAGCCCCCTCCTGCTCCCAGTTCCGTGGAAGCTTATCCGGGAGATGGCGTGGCAAGCGTTCACTTTCAATCTCCCGATAAGGTCGATGCAGGGAGTCCGATAATTGGGTATGTATGCACCGTGAATCCAGGAGCAAGAGAGGTCAAAATAACTGGACGCATCACCATAACTTTAGGCGGTAAGCATGCGATTTTTAGTGTAATTGACGGATTGGAAAACGGAAAGGCCTACACGCTTGAAATGGCGGCTGTTAACGCGGCTGGCACAGGTGCAAAATCCCCACCGGTTTCGGTTACGCCAATCGCTGCGAAATAGACCTGAAGTGATCGCCGAAAATCCAGCTGTGCCTGTTGGGTAGTCCTTTCCCCGATCAGAAGCCGACTCGCATGCCGCCATCAATCGTGTGGGCAATGTAATCGCTCTGGCCCACCTGCGCATTGTAGTCGATAAACACCGCCATAGGCAGGCCCGCACCGGTGAACGTGGTGTTAAGCCCCATTCCCACCAGCGCAAAGTCCCGCTGGGGTTCGGTTGTCTGGACCAAAAATGATCCCAACGCCGGAGCTCCCGGCAGGCTCGAGTTCACTCCGCGGCTGTCGTCGAGAAATTCATGATACCAGCCAGCGTGTAATTCCGGGAAGAAGGCGACATCTCCCTTTTGGAACGAAGCAGTCAGCCGCCCACCGAGATGACTGCGCAACGAGTCGATGTCCTGCTGGGCGACGGCCAGATCAAATGCGCCAGCGCCGCCTTCATTATGGCTGTTTACGCCGAGGTGTGCGTAGGTCAGACCCAGCTCCGGGGTAAAGCGAAAGTAGTGATTTAAGTTAAAGTCGTAGCCAGCCGTCCAGTCGGTGAACGCTTCCCATCCGCCGGGATGCGAACTGGCTGTGGAGCCGAAAACGCTACGGTTGATGTCGTAGCTGGTATAGCCACCGGCTGCCAGTCCGTTGACATGCCAGTTGTCTTGCTTCCATGTTCCGTAAAAACCACCCAGGCCCGTCTGCGCGCCCAAATGACTGCCATCGCTGAAATCGGCTCCCGTCGTCGTATAGTTGGCCAGTACGCCGACCCTAAGTTGAGGCGTCACTTTGAAGTCCACCCCGAGCGTGGGACTGCCCGTCGTGGCCCGGTATCCCGGAACATTCGAGGATGACTGGTCCGCCAGAGTCACGGTGCCCGAGGCCCATGCGCCCCAGCTCTCTTCCGATGGTGGGGGAGGCGTTATGATTTTCGTATCCGTCGAAAGCGAGGTGCGCCCAAAGGTCGAATTCGTGGCCAGGTGCATCAACGAGTCGAGCTGCGCGCTCGCGTTATCGAAAGCCAACAGGCTCGCCGTGCTCAGATGGAGGTTCGATGTGTCGAATCCGCCCGTCACACCGCTATTGTTAAGATTATCGAGATGGCTGCTCACTTCCTGGCTGAATACCGTCGTTTGGTTGACCCCGATCGCGTCGATGGCATTATTGATCTCGCGGCCCGTCAACGTGTTCAGTGCGCCTTCCGGGTTAAACGATGCCGCCACGAGGAACGGATCATAGGCTCCCGGTAAACCCTGGTTGGTGTTGTCAATCTTGCTGGCGATATCTTTCAAACCGGGATCGACCACTTGTTCGAGGGAAATGGAGTTATCGATGAGTGCAAGGTTGGCCCAGTCGTAGACGTGGGTGCCGACGGTGAATGTTCCGCTGGTGTTGCCGGAGAGTAATTTTAGTGCGGCAGCTTCGGCGGGGGTGAGCCCGACGAGATTGAGGTTGAGCGTGCCGGTGCCGTTATCTTCCACCAGTCCGCCGGTCAGGCTGGTCCGACCCAGAATCGTGATCGTGCTGGGAGTTCCACTGCTCGCATTTACCTCCACCGCATCCGAGGTTCCACTGACTGAGCCGCCCGCCAGGGTCACATTGCCGGTGTCTGCCACGTAAATACCCGAAGAGCCCGCACCCGTAACAGAACCAGTATTGGTCACTGTGCCGTTGCCATTAATGAAGAGGCCCTGGGAACCGCCGGTGATTAACCCGGAATTGATCACCGTACCATCATTATTAATGAAAATGGCCGCCCCCGTGGTGCCGCTGATCGTGTTAAAGTTGAACACAGAGCTGACGCCATTAAAGGAAAGTCCCCGTTCATGACCGCTTATTGTACCGTAGTTATTCACTGTGCCCATGCCGTCAAACTGTGCGCCAGTGCCACTGGAACTTGTGATCGACCCGGAGTTGGAGTTGGTCACGATGCCGGTGCCAGTGATACGAATGGCATAGTCAGAACCTGAGATGCTTCCGGAATTATTCACCGTACCCGCGCTATCAATTTCAAGGCCATTGCCATTAGTGCTTGTGATTATTCCGGTCGCGGCATTGGTTACCGTTCCATTGCCAGTGATACGAATGGCATAGCCAGATCCCGAGATTGTCCCGGAGTTGGATATTGTGCCGTTGCCTGCGATAGAGACGCCGTAGTAGCCGCTAATGGTGGCGGAGGTGGCGTTGGTTATCGTGCCGCCAGCCTCGAGCCAGATGGCTTTCGAGCCGAACCCGCCAGTGCCAGTAATCGAGCCCGAATTGGTCACCGTACCCGCATTATAAATATTTACTCCATAGTAGCCACTGATCGTGCCGGAGGCGGCGTTGTTTACTGTGCCGCTGCCCAAGAAAACGCCAGAGGCATTCGAACTGGAGATTGATCCGGAGTTGGTCACGGTACCAGTGCTGCCGATGGAAATGCCATCTTCATGGGTTGCCGTAATGGACCCGGATGCGGAGTTGGTCACTGTGCCATTGCCGACAATGAAGATGCCGTTGGCGGCTGCGGTCAGTGTGCCCGCGTTCGTTACGGAACCCGTGCTGAAGTAAAGTAAGTCGGTGTTGCCGCCACCGGTGACGATGGTGGTGTTGCCCAGGCTGACCCCTCCGACGCTGACGTTATAGGTGCCTGAACCGGTGTCGCTAAAATAGGCACTGGTTGTATTGTTAATGCCTCTGTCCGTTACAGTGGAACCGCTGACTTGAAAATCGCTTCCGTTAAAAGTCGGGGCGGCTTGGGTCTGCTGCGCACAAGCGGCAAAAAAGAGGGTGAGACACGCTAGGCGAATAGCGCGAAGAATCGATTTACGGCTAAAGTAGAGACGTTTCATTCCGGTGCCCTTCCTTGATTGTTGCTAAATCGCGTAACAACCTATCCAAGATGCTCAGTCCTACTTACTTTGTCAAAAGAAAAGGTTTGCACTTACTAACATCTTTTTTGCGGTCAAACGATGGGTGCTTATTCCATTCAAGATATTCCGCTGGAATTTCTTCCTCTCGTTTTCAAATCAGCAACGTAATGGGATCTAAACCAAAGCTCTTCTCAATAAATCGAGCGCGATTTGCGAGGCCATGTATTTGAACGTCAACCGTTCCGAAGAGAGATTTTTCTTCACCACCTGTCTTCGTCCGTCAGTTCCGGCAAGAGCAAAGTAGACCAGGCCCACGGGTTTTGCGGGTGTGCCGCCGGTTGGCCCCGCAATGCCCGTCACTGCTACGGCCAGATTAGCTCCGCTGTGGCGCAAGGCACCTTCAGCCATGGCTTGTGCGACCGCTCCATGCACCGCGCCATGCCTTTCGAGAAGTTCCGGAGGAACGCCCAGTTCGATGATCTTCGCTTCGTTCGCATAGGTCACCCAGCCGTAGCGGAACATTTCCGAGCTATGCGATACATTGGTGATTCGATGGGCGATCAGGCCGCCGGTGCACGACTCCGCGGTCGCAACGGTCTTGCCTGCAGCTCGGGCGAGCTGAACCACCGTTTCCTCCATCGTCGCATTTCCCTCGGCATAAATCTCATCAGCCAGTTTGGTCCGGGCAATCTCGGCGGCTTTTTCCACGAGACTTTTGTCGGGCCCGATGAGGCGCAGATCGACTTCACCCGGGCGGGCGCAATAACCGATCTCAACCGGTCCCACGGCCTTGATCTCGTTTTCGATCAAAATCTGCACCCGCGTTTCGCCGAGGCCGAGAAGGCGGAGCGTAATTTCGTGGATCGGCGGTAAGCGGTCCGCAAATTCCCTCCGCAACCAGGGCAGGGCTTCGTTTTCCCACATCGGCTTCAGTTCGCGGGGCGGGCCAGGCAAAAGCACCGCGAAGGTCTTCCCTTTTCTGACGATCAGGCCCGGCGCGGTCCCTGATTTGTTGTCGAGCACCACACCACCCTCGGGCACCATGGCCTGCGCTTTCTGCAAATCATTCATGATGAATTTACGCTCGGCGAACTTGGCCGCGATGCCGTCGAGGATTTCGGGGTGAAAAATTAACTTCAGCCCGAACGCCTCCGCTATCGCATCGCGCGTGATGTCGTCGGAAGTCGGGCCCAGGCCGCCCGTAACGATGATCAAATCGGCGCGCGTCATCGCTTCTTTAAACGCCTCGGTAATTGCCGTGCCGTCCGGCACCGTGACCTGCCGCTGAACCCGCAGACCAAGACCAAAAAGACTCTGCGCAAGATAACCGAGGTGGGTGTTGGTCACATTCCCGAGCAGAAGTTCCGTTCCCGTATTGATGACCTCGACGCGCATCAAGTCAGCTTACTCAAAAATGGGGTAGCGTCATCTCCGGCCTATGTCTTGGTCCATATTTCTTGTTGCTCCCAGGCGAGCTCCGACTATCCTCTGTTTACATGCGAAGTTTTCCCCTTCGATGGCTGTCCGTTCTGGTTTTGGTGACAGCATGGTCCGCTCCTCTTCGTGCGGAATATTTGGTAAACACCGATTTCAAAGACAGCATTGCGGGGTGGCGCGGTGATGGCCAGGCGGCCAACTTGTTGGCCAATGGAACGGAAGACCCCACGGGTACACCGGTGATCAAGATCATTCTCTCGGCGGGCAGTTCACGCGAGGTTTACCAGGAAATTGAAACACGCGATACATCGACTTCTCTAACGATCAAAGTGGACGTCTTTGCGTCTCCTGATTTTAAGCGCAGCAGTTTCAAGCAGGATTACACCATCGATTGGAAGCCTGGCAGTATGATGTATTGGTCGGATATGGTTACTCCCAATGTCGACTTTTGGATTCGTGGTGGAAGAGGCTTTGGGTGGTTTTACAAGCTTACCAATCTCAAGCCAGGTGTCTGGACAACCCTAAAAGCACATTTTCAAGGTCTCCCTCAAGATGAAAGTCGCATTGTGAATTTTTGCGTCCCTCCCGGCGCGGGTGCCGTCTATATCAAAAATCCCTCCGTTATGCCGTAGGTTCTGCGGGACGCAGTCGTTCGAAGGACCGTCGATAGTTAGCACAACCGCGACAAAAACGACAAAGCCGGTAAGCTGTTTCCATGAGCGATGGTCCAAAGGAACACTCTTGCTGTGGTGGACACCATGAGCGCGAACATGGATCGATGATGCCTTCGAGGACGGCAAAGTATTTCTGTCCGATGTGTGATGGAGTCGAGAGCAGCCAACCCGGCTCATGCCCGAAATGCGGCATGGCTTTCGAGCATAACCCAATGGACGAATCTTCGTCCCGGATCCTCTATACCTGCCCGATGCATCCCGAAATCCGGCAGGAAAATCCGGGGAGTTGCCCAATCTGTGGCATGGCGTTGGAACCATTGTCCGTGGGCGAAGTGCCCAACGAAGAAAACTCCGAATTTAGAGACATGTCCCGGCGATTTTGGATCGGGCTTGCGCTCACCGTTCCTGTGCTGGCTCTTTCCATGGGCGACTTCGTGCCGGGTTGGCGGAATGTGCTGGCATCGATGGATCGCACCGTTGTGGTCTGGGCGCAGTTCGTCCTGAGCACGCCGGTGGTCCTTTGGGCTGGGTGGCCTTTTTTTGCCCGTGGCGTGCGGTCCTTGATTACCCGTCATCTGAATATGTTCACTCTGATCGCGCTGGGCACCGGCGCGGCTTATGGCTACAGCGTGGTGGCGACGCTCGTTCCCTCGATCTTTCCCGAGTCGTTCCGCATGGGAGGCGTTGTGGCTGTCTACTTCGAGGCCGCCGCTGTGATCACCGTCCTGGTTCTGCTCGGGCAAGTGCTGGAACTCAAAGCCCGCGCCTCGACCGGCGCCGCGATCAAGTTGCTGCTTGGGTTGGCGCCCAAGACGGCACGTTTAATCCAGGCTGACGGGAGCGAGGAAGATGTTCCGCTGGAAAAGGTCCAAGTTGGCGATCGTTTACGAGTGCGCCCCGGAGAAAAAATCCCGGTCGATGGCCTCGTGCTTGAGGGACAGAGTGCCGTGGACGAAGCGATGATCACCGGCGAAGCGATTCCAGTTCTGAAGGAAAAAGGAGACGCCGTGACCGGCAGCACGATCAATGGCACGGGCAGCTTGATCATGCGGGCGGAGAAAGTGGGACGCGATACCCTGCTGGCAAGAATCGTGCAAATGGTCGGCTTGGCTCAGCGCAGTCGCGCACCCATCCAACGGCTGGCCGATACCGTGGCGGGTTACTTTGTCCCGGTTGTGGTGATTTGTGCTCTGCTTACTTTTATTTTGTGGGCGTGGCTTGGGCCGGAACCGCGCTTTACCTACGCGTTGGTCAATGCCGTGGCGGTGCTCATTATCGCCTGTCCTTGCGCGCTTGGTCTGGCCACGCCGATGTCGATCATGGTCGGCGTGGGACGCGGGGCGCAACTCGGCGTTCTGGTCCGTGATGCAGAAGCGTTGGAACGACTCGAAAAAATCGACACCCTCGCCATCGACAAGACCGGGACCCTGACCGTGGGAAAACCGACTCTGACCCAGATAGCGACGGCGCCCGGCATCGAGGAAACCAAGCTTCTCCGCTTAGCCGCCGCCGTGGAAGCCGCCAGCGAACATCCGCTTGCCGCTGCCATTGTTGCTGGAGCCAAAAAGCGGAACCTGATCTTGCCAGCCGTAACAGAATTCGAATCGATCACTGGTCAGGGTGTGCGGGGTCGAGTGGAAGAACGCCAGGTCACGGTGGGAAAAGCGGAACTCTCCGATGCGATGGTTCCTGAAAGTTTGGCGACCCAGGCCGCTGCTTTACGGAAAGAAGGCCAGACCGTCTTTTTCGTCAGTCTCGACGGCTCAGTGGCGGGACTGCTTGCCGTGACCGATCCGATCAAGACCACGACGCCTGCCGCCATCGCGGCCCTGCATCGCCTCGGGATCAGGATTGTCATGCTGACGGGTGATAACGCCGAAACCGCGAAGCAGGTGGCGCAAAAACTGAACATCGACCAGATGGAAGCAGAGATCACGCCCGACAAAAAGCACGAGGCCATCGTGAAGTTAAAACAGCAGGGCGCGCGCGTCGCGATGGCAGGCGACGGCGTCAACGATGCACCGGCTCTAGCGGCGGCCGATGTCGGAATCGCCATGGGAACCGGTACCGATGTCGCCATGGAAAGCGCCGGAGTCACGTTGGTCAAAGGCGACCTGGGCGCTTTAGTCCGCGCCATTGAGTTGAGCCGCGCGACGATGCATAACATCCGACTCAACCTGATCTTCGCCTTTATCTATAATGGACTGGGTATTCCTGTCGCTGCCGGATTGCTTTATCCGTTCTTTGGAATTTTGCTCAACCCGATGCTGGCCAGCGCGGCCATGTCGCTCAGCAGCGTGTCGGTCATCGCCAACAGTTTGCGTTTGCGGCGTGTGGGTGGAGGCCTGTAGCAGCGGTCTATGACCGCCGTCGCCGGAGGGACCGGCTCCGTCCGGTCCGCCGGACCACACAGAGGTGGTCCCTCCGACTGTCTGCGCCATCTTTCGGCTTGTATTAAGGGACATCCAACTAACATAACAAAATGTCGGATGATTTTTACTGCGACTTTGACCGGGACTATCTGCGGGACAAGTTCAACATGGAGCGGGAGCCCGATTATCGCAGCGTCTTTCACCAGGACCGCGATCGGCTGATGTTCACGCCTGCCTTCCGCCGGTTGCAGGCCAAGACCCAGGTTTTCCAGGCGGGCGAGTATGACTTCTATCGTACGCGTCTCACTCATTCGATGGAAGTAGCCAATATCGCGAAATCGATTGCGGTATGGCTGCGGACTGCCCAGGCCGAAGTCCGGGTCGATCCCGATTTGCTGGAGGCGATCTGTCTGGCGCACGACATCGGTCATCCACCTTTCGGTCACGCCGGGGAGCGGGTCCTCAATGAATTGATGGAGCCTTACGGCGGTTTCGAGGGCAATGCCCAGACTCTCCGCATTTTGACTCGTACCATCTATAACCGAAGTGAAGGGCGTGGTGGAATGAGTCCAAGCCGGGCTTTGCTGGATGGTGTTTTAAAGTACAAACGGTTGCACCGTGACCGGGGGGGTGAAACGAATCATTTCATCTACGATGATCAGGCAGAAATTCTCGAATTTTGCTTCAAAACAAACTATTTAGCCAAGAATTTTAGCGCCGATAACGTTAACGCTTTCAAAAGCATCGAATGCCAGATCATGGATTTGGCCGACGATATCGCCTATTCCTGTTTCGATATTGTGGACGGATACAAGGCCCGTTTTCTTTCCTCCGACCGGGTGAGTACGTGGGGCGAAAACAAAAAGACCTTTGACCCCACGCAGCGGAAGTATCTCGACGAGCTATCGGAAATGATGGCAAAAAATACTCTTCAACCGAAGATGAACAAGATCATTGGTGAGCTGATCAAAAGCGCCTCTCTGAAGCCCCACAACAATTTCATGACCTCCCGCACGCAACGTTACGCCTACACCCTGGTCCGCAAACCCGAGGCGGAAATCCGGATCAAGTTGCATAAGGCCCTGTGCCGCGAACTCATCTTCGGGTCGGGCGCATTGCAGCAGATTGAATTCAAGGGCGTCCAGATACTCAAACGCCTGACCGAGACCTTGTTTGAAAATTATCTTGGGACTTCCAGCCGTCCTGCCGTGCTGGTATCGGGTGACGTGCACCGCGCCGTGACGAGCGTCGAAACCAAGTCGGAACGGGCGCGTCTTCTCTGCGATCATCTTTCCGGCATGACCGACGCCTACGCCTTGCGCAGTTACAAACGGTTGTTCGATCCCGATTACGGCTCGATCTCCGAACTCATTTGATCCTACGGTTATGACACCCATTTTTATTGTCGTCCCGACTTATCACGAATTGGAAAATCTGCCGCGTTTCACCGAGCGGGTTTGGCAGGCCCAACCTGACGCGCGCATCCTGCTGGTGGACGACGCCTCCGGAGATGGCACGCCCGATTGGGTGCGCGCCCACCCGAAATATGACCGCGCTCTTTTTATTCTCGAACGCGCGGGCAAACTCGGCCTTGGTTCGGCTTATGTCGATGGGTTTTCCTGGGTGGTGCAACGCCAGGCCACCGAGCCATGCCGTGCGGTCGTGCAGATGGACGCCGATCTTTCTCACGATCCGAATTCGATCGCGGATTTTCTGAAGGAGCTTGAGGCTGGCGCTGATCTGGTCCTCGCGACCCGTTATCGTGGTGGTGTGCGGGTGACCAATTGGCCCTTGCACCGCCTGATGCTCAGTCTCGGGGCGGCCAAATATGTGAAGTGGGTTACGGGCATGCCTTTCAGCGATCCCACCGGAGGATTCAAGGTCTTTCGCCCCGAAAGGCTGGCCCGGCTTGATTTGAGTCATATTCATTCCGACGGCTATGCTTTTCAAATTGAGGTTACGCACATGGCCTGGCTTTTGGGCTGGAAAATCGCCGAGGTTCCGATTGTGTTTGAAGATCGCTGCGCGGGTGTTTCCAAAATGTCGGGGCACATTGTTCGTGAGGCCATTTGGCGTGTGCCTTGGATGGCTTTGCGGGGACGCACGTCTCACCTTTTCACTCCCCCCGACGGCAATTTAAATCCATGAGTCTGACCACCGTGGCCGCGCCCATTACGGGGCACGAAGAAACGTTCCACCTGCCTCCCTCGCATCCGGAACGTTTTCAGCGCTCCGATTTTATCGCTGCGGCGCTTGTCTTTTTCATCACGCTTGGCGTTTACATCGCCACGTTGGCGCCGAGCGTAACGTTGGAGGACTCGGGCGAATTGATCACCGGCGCGGTCAAATTCGGCGTACCCCATCCACCCGGTTACCCGCTTTGGACCATGTCGGGTTTCCTCATGTCGCACCTGTTCCCCTTTGGCAATCTCGCCTGGCGCATGAACCTCATGTGCGCCCTCTTCGGGGGTGCGGCCAACGCGGTACTGACCCTCCTGGTCTGCCATTCGGGGCGTTGGCTTTTGCAACGCTGGACGGATGCGCCTGCCCAGCCGGTGGTCCGCCGGTTTAGTTTTTACGCAGGACTTCTCGCCGGATTGACCATCGGTTTTAGCGATGTGATGTGGAGCCAGGCGGTCATTGCCGCTGTCCACGGTACGCTCAACGCGCTCTTCGTGAACCTGACCCTGCTCCTCTTTTATTTTTGGATGTTGGAGCCGCAAAAGACCCATCGTTTGATCCTCACCGTGTTCGTCTTTGCGCTGGGACTGACCAATCACCACACTCTTATTCAGATGATTCCGGCCATGATCGTGGCCGCCCTGGTGCTGCGCGCGGGGAAGTTCTGGTCGGTTTTTCTCGCCATCAATCTTTTCAGTCTTTCGATCCTGGTTTATCTCAGCTGGCTTTCCGGCGATGAACAATTGCGGCTCATCAGTTACTGGATGGCCATTTTGATTTTTGGGCTAACGACCCTGGTTTCGTTTTTCTATCTCAAACAATTTCAAGGGCGCTTTTTTCTGGCGGGAGTTCTCACCGTCCTCGCGTTTTTTGCCTATGGCCATTATCTGATGGGCCCAAATGAAGCCGACACACTGCGCTTCACCCGCTTCAATCCCCACTACTTCTGGCTCTGGGGCAGTCTGGTGCATCCCGGCTGGCTGCAAATCACCTCGTTCCATGGGTTCGAGTTGATGGCGTTGGGCGCACTGGCCGTGGGTCTGCTTTTCTCGTCCAAATTGGATCGTCGATTGGTGATCGGCCTGTTTGCCGCCGGTTGGGTGGGGCTCGTGCCCTATACGTATGAAAGGCTGGCGTCCAGCACCAACCCGCCGATGAACTGGGGTTTTACCTCCGAACGGTCCGGCTTTTACTATGCCGTCAGCCGGGAGCAATATCCGATGAGTCTGCCCAACCTGATCAAGACGACTATCGGCAAGGCCATACGTGTCGTGCCCATGAACGAACATCCCGACGCGGTCATTGGTCGGCCCGATTATACCAAGCGGCTCTGGGAAACATTCTATTACTACGGAGACAACCTGCAGGAAAATATCACCGTCCCGTTGATTTTCCTCACGCTGGCCATTCTCGTCTATTGCCGACGGTGCGATGCGCCGCAGGCCAACTGGTTCATCTTTCTAGCCGTTGCGTTTTTCTTTCTCGGTTTCATGCTCCATTTTATCGAGCCGCCGTCGGGTTTCGATTTTGAAAGCAACCTTCAGTACAAGGTCTTTCATCTCCAGTCCCACTGCATCTTTGTCATCCTCATGGGCTACGGCGCGCTCGCGGCCATGACCTATCTTTACGAATTGATGCCCGAGACTCCGGCTTCCACCAGCGTTCTCCTTATTGGCATGCCGGGTCTTTATCTTTCTCTCCTGCCGCTCTGGAGCAATTTTAACAATGACAGTCAGGCTGGTCACTGGTTTGGCTACGAGTTCGGCGCCGATATTATGCGTCCGCTGGAAAAGAACGCGGTCTATTACGGAGGCTCAGATCCCGGACGCTTTGTCCCCACCTTCATCGCTTTTGTCGAAAGTCAGCAGTCGGATCGTTGGAAACGGGAACCGGGTTTCGACCGCCGGGATGTCACTGTCATCACCCAGAACGCGCTGTGCGATTCCTATTACTGCTCCTACATCCGCAATCAGTACGATCCGCGCTTCCGTCCCCAAACGTATACCCCTTTTGAAAAATGGCTGGGTCGCGACCAAGCTTATCCGACGCAGCCGGTCACCTGCGTGAGCCCTGAAGAGCTCACCGAATGTTGGAACGAATATGAAGCACTGCCCGAAGTTGCCGCCCGGATGAAATACGGTGGCCCGATTCTGCGACCCAATTCGAACGACGTCTTTGAACTTAACGGCGTCGTGGCCCGAAAGATTTTTGAGAAGAACAAAAAGAACCATGCCTTCTACGTTGAGCAAAGCAGCCCTATCGATTGGATGTATCCGTATCTGCTGCCTTCCGGGCTCATCTTCAAACTCAATCCTGAACCGATGGATGCCCTGCCTCCTGGTACGATCGAGCAGGACCGTAAATTCTGGGATGCCTACAGCGCGCACCTGCTTCAGGATCCTAAATTCCGTCTCGACGACGATGCGACGCTTACCTTTGGCAAACTGGCCATGTGGCACTCCGATCTCTACCGCTGGCGACAACTGAACAAAGAGGAAGAATACTGGTTGAAAATGGCCATCACGCTCTGTCCCCAGTTGCAAGGCGCGGTGGACAGGCTGGCCCTGCTTCTCGAACAACAGAAGCGCTTTGACGAAGCCATCGCTTTGGTTAAACAGGCCCAGATCGATGATCCTCGTAATGAATCCTATGACGCAACGCTCGACCGGTTGATCGAAGCGAAGAATTTTGGTCAACGCGAACGGGACTTACGTGCTGCTCTGGCCAAGTCGCCCAATGACTTGCAACTCAAACTGCAACTGGCCCGGGTTTTCCAAGGGGAGGGGAAATTCAACGATCTCAACGATATCCTGCGGGTCGCTGCCGGGATGACCAACTGGACTCATGCCGATATGGCTGAATTGATCCAATACTACGTTGAAACGGCGCACAATCCGGCTGCCGCCATTGCCTTTCTCGAAGTCCGGGCGAAAATCGATCCCCAAACCAGCGAACTCGTCTACAGCCTCGCCGCCCTTCACGCTTTGCTTAACCACAAGGATGACGCGCTCAAATATCTCACCCAAGCCGCAAGCGTCGGCGGTACCAATGCCCTCATCTCCGCCAACATCGACCCCCGCTTTGAAAGCCTGCACGACGATCCCCGTTTTCAGGCCCTCGTGGGCGCGGTCAAATTGCCCGTCTTAACCAATCACCCCCTGACCAATCCGCCGCCGCCCGTGTTGCCGAAGCCGTTAACGAGATAACAAAGCACATCGAGGCAAGCTTGGCTTGCTTAGGATGACGGAAGACTTGATGTCCAATGGTTGCCGCCCGCATCATAAAAAAACTTCAACAAGAGACTTGCCACGTACCGGTGTTTTGATAGTCTCACTCTCTTGCGCTTTATTGCGTGGAGGCAATTTTTGTCTTCGCGCGCGGAGCGTCAAACCATCCAATTTCAGAGCTAAAAATATGAGAGTTCGCGCTTCCGTCAAACGCCGCACCTCGGACTGTCAAGTCGTCCGACGGAAGGGCCGCGTCTACATCATCAACAAGAAAAACCCGCGCCTCAAGCAGCGCCAAGGCTAATCCCTTTTCCCTTAATCCTTTTACCCCTTACCCTTTCTTATGCCTCGTCTTCTCGGTATCGATATTCCCGGTGATAAACGGATTGAAGCCGCCCTCCCCTATATTTACGGCATTGGCCCTAGCCGGGCCAAGCTCATCCTCGAACAGGCGGAAATCAGTCCCGACGTTCGCGCCAAGACCCTGACCGACCAGCAGCTCAACCGCATCATCCAGATCATTCAGGAAAACAAGTATATCATCGAAGGCGACCTGCGTCGCGAGCTCCAACAGAATCTCAAACGTCTTCAGGCCATCAACTGCTACCGTGGCATCCGTCATCGCCGCGGTCTTCCCGTCCGCGGCCAGCGCACGGGCACCAACGCCCGCACACGCAAGGGACCGCGCAAGACGGTCGGCGTGCAGCGCAATAAAGACGCCAAGGCTGGCAAAGTTTAATCCTCACTTCTTACTCTCATGGCAGATGAAACTCCGATAACACCCGCCGCTGAAGCGGCCCCGAAACCGGTCGCGGAAAAAAAGCCCGCAGCTGAAAAGAAACCGGCCAGCGAAAAAAAATCCACTGGTGACAAAAAGGGCGCTGCTGCTGCCGCTCCCGTCGAACCCATTTCCACCAGTCTTTCGCTCGATCCGAACGACATGGAGAAGCCCAAGATCGTCAAGGCCAAGGGCAGCAAGAACGTTTACATCGGTATCGCCCACATCTCGGCCACGTTTAATAACACCATCGTCTCCATCACCGACATGAACGGCAACGTCATCGGTTGGTCGTCGGCTGGCAAATGTGGTTTTCGCGGTTCCAAGAAATCGACCGCTTATGTCGCCCAGGTTGTCGCGCAGGACGCTTCACGCCAGGCCATGGGCCATGGGCTCAAGGAAGTTTCCGTCCGCGTGAAGGGCCCAGGTACGGGCCGCGAATCGGCTATTCGCGCGCTTCAGGCCATCGGCCTCGAAGTTACCTCGATCAGCGACGTCACTCCCACTCCACACAACGGCTGCCGCCCTCGCAAGCAGCGCCGCGTTTAAGTCCTCAACCCTTTACTTTCATGGCTCGTTATACCGGACCCCGCACTAAGAAAAGCCGCCGCTACGGAGTTCCGCTCTTTGGCTCACACAAGGCGCTCGAACGCCGCAATTATCCCCCCGGCATGCATGGCGACAAAGGCCGCCGCAAGCAGTCGGAATACGCCATCGCGCTCGGCGAGAAGCAGAAGCTCCGCCTCATGTACGGTTTGCTGGAACGCCAGTTTCGCCGCTATTTCGAGACCGCCCTGCGCAAACGCGGCGTGACCGGTGAGACCCTGCTTCAACTCCTGGAAACCCGGCTCGACAACATCGTGTTCCGTCTTGGGTTGGCCAATTCCCGCCGTTCGGCGCGGCAGATGGTCAATCACGGCCACATCAACGTCAACGGCCGCCGGGTCAGCATCGCCAGTTTCAACACCAAGGTGGGTGACGTGGTGGAAGTGCGCAACAACGCCGTCTCGCGTCAACTCGGCACGCGGGGTCTTGCCGCCACGCAAATTACCGCCGTTCCCGACTGGCTCTTGCTCGACAAGGACAATTTTAAGGGTGAAGTGAAGCGCATTCCCTCTCGCGAGGAAATCGCACCGATCGTCAACGAACAGTTGATCATCGAGCTTTATTCCCGATAAACGAATTTTTGCGGTTCCGCTGATGCGGAATCGCCTGACCTCTTTTTGACCGGCGGTGCAAAAAGTGGCAGCAGCAACATAACACCGTTATTTGGTCGTCGGTCCGGTTTCCCTTGATGGCATATCGAGGAAAATTCGGGTAACCCGGCCAAGGAGAAATACATGCCCATCCGTCTCGGTCGTTTTGAAATGCCCAATCGTCTGGCAAAAGACGACGCTGTTTCCAAAGGCAATTACGCTAAGTTCGTCGCCGAACCTTTTGAAGCCGGCTACGGTCATACCCTCGGTAACTCGCTGCGCCGCGTGCTGCTTTCCTCGCTGGAAGGTGCCGCCATTGCCAGCATCAAGCTCGAAGGTGCCGTGCACGAGTTCGGCACCCTGCCCCATGTGGTGGAAGATGTCACCGACATCGTGCTCAATCTCAAAAAAGTCCTCTTCAAGCTCCCGAACCGCGACCCCCGTGTTCTCTTTCTCAATGTCACCAAGGAAGGAACGGTCACCGCAGGCGACATCAAGCTCGATGCCGGTGTTGAGGTGCTCAATCCTGACCAGGTCATTGCCACTCTCGATAAAAAGCACCGCTTTGAAGCGGAACTGGAAGTCAAAGTCGGTCGTGGTTACGCCAGCGCCGAATTCAACAAACACGCCGAGCAATCGATTGGCGTGATTGCGATTGATTCGCTCTTCTCGCCCGTTCGCAAGGTGAAGTACTCGGTGGAAAACACCCGCGTCGGTCAGCGCACCGATTACGACAAGCTGGTCTTGGAAATGTGGACCGACGGACGGCTCACTCCGGATGAGGCACTCCTCCAGGCTTCCGCCATCCTGCGCCATCACCTCGATCTCTTCGTCGATTTCGATAAGGAAGTCATCGAGTTCGAGGAAAGCCAGCCGCAGGTCAGCCAGGAAAACAGCAAGCTCAAGAAACTGCTCAACATGAGCGTCAATGAGATCGAACTTTCCGTGCGCGCGGCCAACTGCCTTAACAACGCGAACATCACCACGGTCGGCCAACTGGCCATGAAGAGCGAAGCCGAAATGCTCAAGTACCGTAACTTCGGCAAGAAATCGCTCAATGAAATCAAGGACAAGCTCCAGAACCTTGGCCTCAGCCTCGGCATGAAGCTTGAACCCGGACTCGTCGAACTACCTGCTACCGACCCCAAAGTCGACTAAACCGCCATGCGCCACCAGAAAAAAACCCGTAAACTCGGACGCACGTCATCGCATCGCGATGCCATGCTGGCCAATCTCGTTGCGAGCTTGATCCAGCATAAGCGCGTCAAAACTACTCTGGCCAAGGCCAAGGCGGCCCGCCCGTTGGCTGAAAAACTCGTCACGCTCGGCAAACGCGGTACGCTGCATGACCATCGCCTGGCCGTGGCCAAGATCGGCCAGAAGGACATTGTGTCAAAACTCTTCAAGGAAGTCGCCCCTGGCTTCAAGGACCGCAAGGGGGGGTATACCCGCATCATTAAGCTTGGGCCGCGCCCGTCCGACTCCGCGCCCATCGCGTTCCTCGAATGGGTCGATTACGTTGTGGAGGTCGAAGAGACACCCGCAGCTGCTCCCGCAGAAAAAGGGGAAAAAGCGCCGAAGACCAAAAAGTCCAAGGCCGCAAAATCGGATAGTGCCGAAAGCGTGGAAGTGGAAGTAGTCGATACGCCGAGCAAGAAGGCGTCGAAAACACCCAAAGACTAAGTCTTTTCGCAGATCTTTAAACGGCGATTCTTGTAAAGGGATCGCCGTTTTTTTGTTTATCGTCAGGGCGACGGAATAGCCCGCAGTTGGCTGCCATACACCGTATTGCCATTACCTCGTGACTTTTTTTACAAGTTGGGGATAGTTCCTGCTGTCTGAGCTTAGGAGGTTGTTTTCATGTCTATTCATGCCGCGCTGCATCACGTCACGCATTACCGCTATGCCAAGCCGATCTCGCTTGGTCCGCAGGTCGTTCGTCTGCGGCCTGCTGCCCACTGCCGAACGCCGATTCTCAATTACTCGCTACGTATCACGCCGAAGACCCATTTCATCAACTGGCAGCAGGACCCGCAGGGCAACTTCCAGGCCCGGCTCGTTTTTCCGGAAAAAACGGACGAGTTCAAAGTCGAAGTCGAACTCACCGCCGACATGGCGACGATCAATCCCTTCGATTTCTTCCTGGAAGAAGCCGCCAAGGAATTTCCCTTTACCTACGATGCCATCCTGGCTCATGAGCTGAAGCCCTATCTGGAACTGGAAACGCTCGGGCCGCGCCTGCGCTCTCTACTCAACAAAATTCCCCGCACGAAGCGTAACACCATCGATTTTTTTGTTGAGCTTAACGGACTCATCCACAACGAAGTTAAGTACATCGTCCGGCTCCAACCCGGTGTCCAATCGTGCGAGGAAACGCTCGGCCTCAAGAGCGGTTCGTGCCGCGATTCGGCGTGGCTGCTCGTGCAGGTTTGCCGCCAACTCGGCGTGGCCGCTCGATTCGTCTCCGGCTATCTCATTCAATTGACCGCCGATGTGAAGCCGGTCGATGGCGGCGCCGCCGGACCGGAAGCCGACTTCACCGATCTTCACGCCTGGACTGAAGTCTTTCTCCCCGGCGCGGGTTGGGTCGGCCTCGATGCCACCTCGGGTTTGCTCGCGGGTGAAGGCCACATTCCACTGGCCGCCACGTCCGATCCGGTCACCGCCGCGCCGATTACCGGCGATCATGAAGAGACCGAGGTAAAATTTGATTTTCATATGGGCGTCACGCGCCTTTATGAGTCCCCTCGCGTTACTCTTCCCTACCGGGAACAGCAATGGCGCGAGATTGAGGCATTGGGCCGCAAGATCGACGAAGAACTGCTCGCTCAGGATGTGCGTCTGACCATGGGCGGCGAGCCGACGTTCGTTTCCGTCACGAACCGCGACGGACTGGAATGGAACTTCACCGCCTTGAGCCCGGAAAAGCAGGAAAAGGGTGAAAAGCTGCTCCGGCGTCTGCGCGATCGTTTTGCCACGGGCGCTCTCCTTCACTTCGGCCAGGGAAAATGGTATCCCGGCGAATCTCTACCCCGCTGGGCTTACGGCTGCTACTGGCGCAAGGATGGCGAACCCGTCTGGCAGGACAACGATCTCGTGGCTGAGTATGGCAAGGATTACAACGTCTCGTCAGATTTATCGGCTCGCTTTCTCCGTCTCCTGGCCGAAAAATTGAGCGTCGACCCCAAATATGTCCGCGATGCCTACGAAGATATTTATCACTACCTCTTCGAGGAAGGCCGCCTGCCCTATAACGTCTCTGTCTTCGACGCGAAAATCAAATCGGCCGAAGATCGCGCCCGCCTTGCCCGCGTCTTTCGCCAGGGACTCGATGCCGTCGTCGGCCACGCCCTTCCGCTTTTACGCGCCTCCTGGCTGCCCAACCGTCCCTGGCAATCGACCGTCTGGCATCTGCGCACCGAACGGCTGATGCTCATCCCCGGCGATTCGCCGATGGGCTATCGTTTGCCACTTGAATCGCTTCCCTGGGCGTCGCGTGGTGACAGCGTGCAGATTGTCGAACAGGACCCGATGGAAGGGCGACCTCCGCTGGCTTCCGTCGAGCGTCGGAAAAAACGGATCGGCGATGCTCAGCTTCGCGGCGATTACCCGCAAGTTCCCACTGGCCAGCCTGACACAAACCTGGTCCGTACCTCCATCTGCGCCGAACCGCGCGAAGGCATCCTCCACATTTTCATGCCGCCCACCGCCTTCACTGAGGATTATCTCGACCTGATCGCCGCTGTGGAAGATACCGCCGCCGAACTTTCGCAACCGGTCCGCATCGAAGGCTACACCCCGCCGCACGATCATCGGCTCAAGCATTTCAAGATCACCCCCGACCCGGGCGTCATTGAAGTCAACCTCCAGCCTGCCGCCAACTGGCCCGAACTCGTTCTCAACACCGAAGTGCTCTACGAGGAAGCGCGCCATTGCGATCTCGGAGCGGAAAAATTCCTGCTCGACGGACGGCACGTCGGCACCGGCGGAGGCAATCACATCGTTCTGGGCGGCCAGACGGTGTTGGATAGTCCGCTTCTGCGTCGACCCGATCTTCTCCGCAGCCTAGTTGGTTATTGGCAGAATCATCCGGCTCTCTCATTTCTCTTCTCCGGCATCTTCATCGGACCAACCAGCCAGATGCCGCGCATCGACGAAGCCCGCAACGATGCTCTTTACGAATTGCAACTTGCTTTCAGCCAGGTGCCAGACTTCAGCCACGTTCCGCCGTGGCTTGTTGATCGTATCTTCCGCAATATTCTCACCGACGTCACCGGCAACACTCATCGCGCCGAGTTCTGCATCGACAAACTCTTCTCACCCGACAGCGCCTCGGGCCGTCACGGTCTATTGGAATTGCGCAGCTTCGAGATGCCGCCTCACGCGCGCATGAGCCTGACCCAACAGCTCATTCTCCGCGCGCTGGTCTCCCATTTCTGGAGCGAG
>Ga0206954_1102_pt2 | contig 23481 bp, 8 predicted proteins | sample Alteio_BWOrgHeat_37_FD_153250 | JGI IMG/M metagenome (GOLD analysis project Ga0206954, IMG submission 153250) | Enriched cells from forest soil in Barre Woods Harvard Forest LTER site, Petersham, Massachusetts, United States -... | ecosystem: Environmental > Terrestrial > Soil > Temperate forest > O...
ATTACGCTGGCAATGGTGCCGCGCCGAGCGCCTCGTTATGGCATGAGGGAACGTTGACGCCGATTCCTGCGGTCAACTCGGGCTACAGCACGCTGTGGGGAGGACTGGGGCCGGACGGGAAGGTGGCTTGCACTTATTACGATGGAACGCAAAATCAATACATGGTCAAAACCTGGACGCTGACGTCGGGTCTGCAAACCCTGACGCAATATACGGAGCCGGTGCCTTCCGGGATGGATGATCCTGGCTACATGACCGAGGCCAACGGGGTCACGGAGTCGGGGGTGGTGCTGGGCTCGGCCATTGTCACTTTTACCGACCCCAACGATTGCGATCATACGCGATTCGATAACACCGACGTGCGTTGGGACGCCAATGGGAATGGCCCCACTCCGATGGGCGATGTCATCTCAGACGACGAAAATTACGACTCTCAAGGTCCTGTGGAGGTCTATACCCCCAACCCGGGCACGTTATTCGGCGCCGCTGATGAGAATGGCAGCCAGATGGATGTAGGTTGGGGGGAAAAATACAATGGCGCGGGCGACACCGACGTAGGCGGTCCGGCGCTTTGGCAAAGTGGGGCGTTGACCTTCCTGCCCTTCCGGGGAGACGGCATTCTTAGTGAGGTTGTCGGGGCCTTTTCCATCAACAACGCCACCTCGCCGCTGATCGTGGGAGGCGATGGTGACGCCGACGACGATCCCGATGCGGTTTTATGGGTCAAGGTCAGTGGCCACTGGAAGGAGAAAGACCTCGGGGCCTACAACGTAGCCAGCCACAGCAACGCCGTGCTGCCCGGCTGGGCGACCAAGGTGAATGACCGCTGCGAAATAATCATCACCGAACCTTTACCAAGCGCGCCCTGGCAACAGGGCGTCTTGTGGCAGAATGACCGCGTGATCGACCTGAGCACCCGCGTCCCCGCCGGCTGGTCCAACGTTTCCCCCTACGACCTCAACAACAGCGGCGCCATGCTCGCCACTGCTACCGGTTCCGATGGTGCTTCTCATCATGTGATGCTCCTGCCCTTGCAAATAGACAAAGTTTGGTCAGACCAAAATGGCAATCTAGGTGACATGTCTAACAACAATTATTTCACGAGCCAGAATTCAAATAATACAGGCAGCGCCCACTCGACTTTCATGATGATGGGCTTCAGAAGTGATGAACTTGGCCATGTAAAAGCGCATATCACAATACCCGATATGGCTTATTTCAAAAATAAGCTTCTGGTGCGTCTGGCAATTCAACCGGATGGGCCGGGTACCCAAATTATACCGGTTGGCGATGGGACATATGATCCAACTTCAAATATCGCCTCGATGACTTATGATGGAATCTATAATGGCTCAGGCTCAAGTTCCCTCATTGGAGACTGGCTGGTTGTCGCCGGTTTTGATGCCAATGGAGATGGAGACCTGCAAGCTTCAGAAATTGCTGCGCAAACTACCTATAAAATCCGGGCGATTGGTTCGTCTGATTATACGGCGAGCATGGCATTTCTTCAAACAAGCGCACTTATCGCCAGAACCACCACCTTGGTGCCTTACGCATCGGCATTTTTAAATGCCTTTTTAAACGACTCATCTCCGGGGCATAACTCAAGCGCATCGACGACGACGATCCAGCCGAATGATCCGCGGTTGGATTATAATGTTGGTGCTTTGTTCATGCCCGCCGGTGGTGGAAGTATCAAGCATTATGACTTTCCTGAGACAAGTGACCTCGCGGAAAGTGTTGCCATGTCGGCTACTTTTACAGCCGAAATATACAGCGAGCTTGGCAACCATGCCAATTTGATGGAAAATTATAATTATACCCAACCGACGCAACAATTCACATGGACGGTCGATAAGGCCCTTAACTTCTTGCCTGACGACATCGATTTGGTCGAAGCTTTCGGTGGAGTAAAATTGCATATTGTAACCACCGTTCTTGTTCGCGCCAGCGACAAGACGGTACTTAGTGTCGCCTACACAGGATATATTTCGGATCTTTATGATTTCGCTTGGTATTTGGCTCAAGATGATTCTGTTGCACAACTTATATCAGCTGAGGCTAATCAGAATGCGTTATCCGTTCAGGCTGGATATAATACCCTGGGTTCCGGTGGGCATATCTTTGAAACTCAGGTAGATTTTAACACCACACGCACGGACATCACCTATAGAGCAGGTCTATGAAAACAATGAAAATAATTATTTTACCCACCATAGTACTAATAAGCTTGGCATGTTCTCATCTGGATGCTCAAACGGCCCAGGACATGACGAAGTGGAGCGATGTAATTAATAACAAAAAATTGCCCGATATTGCCCAATCCATCAAAAGCTCAAATCCATTGCCGTGGCCGCAATTGATCTCCGATGCCTCACAAGCTTTGAAAGCGAAGGAGCTTCCCAAGCCAAGTGTTTTGGGACAATTGCTGTTTGAAAAAATCAGGGCCTACGAAAATCAGGTTTCCCATAAAGAAGACGAATCGGAAGCAGTCGCCAAGGTTTATATCTCCTTAAGCCAGGGACTTCAAGATAGCGGGGGTTATATCAACTTATGTCTGACCGATGTCGTTAATCGTTTGGCCATTGCCAGGTTATCCGAAATTTTGATAAATGATCCAACCTCTGCGGATCGGATCAAAGTCTTGCTGCTCAATTCCACCAGTCTTCGCTTTTCCAAGGCATCGTTTATTAAAATGATAAGGAATGAACCGGCCCAGCCATTAAAGCCGGAAATCGATCTCGATGCGCTTCAGGATAAGGATTTTGAACGGCAAGTCTTGGCAGCTCTTGGCCTGAATCGGGGCGATGTATTTAATCAATACGGCTACAATCAAGCGGGAACAAGCACTTTGATAAACGGCCTTCAAATTGGAGTACTCTTGGATCGCATGATCGTAGCGGATGCCCTGATAAATGTGGATGCTCTGGGCTTGGTGGGCTTTCTTAAGCGCGGAGGAAAATACCAGGATTTAAGCTACGATATACGTTCATTCAACGCGATCATGAAAGGTGATCAGGTGTTATATAAATCTGATTTTGCACAGGTTAATCGTGTTCGTGTCAGCAATTTAATCCCATTTATGGAGGAATTTCGAAATGCTAAAGCCAGTGGATTAATCGAACTCGCTCTTCAATGATATTTTCTAATAAAAGAATAGCTTTTATCCTTACCATCCCAAGTTTACTTGGAATGGTATTGTTAGTTATTTTACAAATATATCAAGATTTAGACATCAACAAGATATATACAAATATTCAATTTAGTTGTTCTATTGGAGGCAGTCTATGTGGGATGATTTGCTTAATTCTTTTCTGGAATAAAATGAGATCATTTTCCATTACCTGTTGCGTTTTAATTAATATTCTATGGATCGTTATTAATATTTTGGGCTATGTCTTTGTGTTTTCGTTTAAAGGCCCTAACTGAACATGTAAAAGAGGACGAATCTCGTTACGCGGTAAGTGAACTCCACACGCCAACCATAGCACTCGGTTTGCCAAAAAAAGAAAAAAGGGAGGAGGGGACAGGTACATTTTCCTGTTAAAAGGGAGGGGATTTGGTAGGCAAAAGGTGTGCCGCGCCTCGCCCACCGCTTGGAAACGATCCAGAACTTCAAGAGCAGCGGCAGCACCAACGTCTCGAAATTCGACTACACCTATAATGCCGTTGGCACCATCGCGCCCTGGACGCCGAATACCAATCTCGGCACGGGGCCGGCGCGGCTCAACGATGCGGGACAAATTTTGTGTTATGATTACGCTGGCAATGGTGCCGCGCCGAGCGCCTCGTTATGGCATGAGGGAACGTTGACGCCGATTCCTGCGGTCAACTCGGGCTACAGCACGCTGTGGGGAGGACTGGGGCCGGACGGGAAGGTGGCTTGCACTTATTACGATGGAACGCAAAATCAATACATGGTCAAAACCTGGACGCTGACGTCGGGTCTGCAAACCCTGACGCAATATACGGAGCCGGTGCCTTCCGGGATGGATGATCCTGGCTACATGACCGAGGCCAACGGGGTCACGGAGTCGGGGGTGGTGCTGGGCTCGGCCATTGTCACTTTTACCGACCCCAACGATTGCGATCATACGCGATTCGATAACACCGACGTGCGTTGGGACGCCAATGGGAATGGCCCCACTCCGATGGGCGATGTCATCTCAGACGACGAAAATTACGACTCTCAAGGTCCTGTGGAGGTCTATACCCCCAACCCGGGCACGTTATTCGGCGCCGCTGATGAGAATGGCAGCCAGATGGATGTAGGTTGGGGGGAAAAATACAATGGCGCGGGCGACACCGACGTAGGCGGTCCGGCGCTTTGGCAAAGTGGGGCGTTGACCTTCCTGCCCTTCCGGGGAGACGGCATTCTTAGTGAGGTTGTCGGGGCCTTTTCCATCAACAACGCCACCTCGCCGCTGATCGTGGGAGGCGATGGTGACGCCGACGACGATCCCGATGCGGTTTTATGGGTCAAGGTCAGTGGCCACTGGAAGGAGAAAGACCTCGGGGCCTACAACGTAGCCAGCCACAGCAACGCCGTGCTGCCCGGCTGGGCGACCAAGGTGAATGACCGCTGCGAAATAATCATCACCGAACCTTTACCAAGCGCGCCCTGGCAACAGGGCGTCTTGTGGCAAAATGACCGGGTGGTTGACCTGAGCACCCGCGTCCCCACCGGCTGGTCCAACGTTTCCCCCTACGACCTCAACAACAGCGGCGCGATGCTGGCGACGGCGACCTACGCCCCGCAAGGCAACAGCGATCCGACTCCCGCGGGTTCGCATCATGTGATGCTTATTCCGGCGCAGGTAGACAAGGTTTGGTCGAATCAAAACGGCAGCTTGGGCGACATGTCCAACAACAATTATTTCACGAACCAGAATTCAAATGGTACAGGTGTCGCTGGCTACCCTTTCATAACAATGGGCTTTGGGAGCGACGGGTTGGCGCATGTAAATGCTCACATAACCATGCCCAACATGCCCTACTTCACGAGTAAGCTTCTGGTGCGTTTGGCGATCCAACCAGGCGGCCCAGGCACGGCGATCACGCCGGTTGGCAGTGGCACATTCGATTCCACCACAAATATCGCTACGTTAACGTACGATGGAGCAAATAGCTCGGATAACGGCACCACCGATTGGCTGGTCGTCGCTGGCATCGATACCAATGGAGGCGGAGTATTGCAATCATCTGAGATAGCCACTCAAGCCACTTATAAAATTCGAGCCATTACTTCCACGGCCTACAATACGGATTTGGCATTTTTAATCCTTGGCGAAAATACGATAGGTAGATTTATCCAGCCCAACGCAGGTGATTTTCTGCGAGCTTTCGTTAATGATGAAGCGGTAGACGGAGCCACGGCCACAACCACCACGATTCAAGTCAACGCCACTACTCCCCAGCCGTTAAGCGTAAATGTTGGCGCGCTATTTCAACCCAACGGAGCAGGCAGTATTCGCAATAATGTTTTCCCAGCGGATGGCATTCTTGCGATAGACGTAGAATCATCGGCGAGTTTCTATACGTACGTTACAAATGTTTTAAACTCCCATCATGCGGAGGTGGATGCCTACTTTGCCGCCAATCCTACTAGCGCACCTCATCAATTTGGCCCTTGGACATGCCCCACAGCCCTTGCGCTCACTGACGATGATCTTATCGACGCTTTGGATAATGTTACGGCGAACCTCACCACTACCGTAACGGTTGCAAATACCAAAGTGGTTCAGAGCATCGCTACCACCGGAACCATCAGCGATCTTTATAATTTTACTTGGCCTGATACGAGGACGGGTGATGGTAGCATTGCCGAGAACACCTTGATATCCGGAATATCCGTTCAAGCAGGTTATGGTACGCTTAGCACTGGAAATGTACTTGGACCGGGAGGCCATATTTTTACATCGCTGATAAACATAAATGCTCTGGGGAGTTCTTCTGCTGGCTTTAACTATACCTTCCAATGAAAACACTTTTACTTACAGGCTGCTTATTAGCGGCAAATATAATTTGCCTTCAGGCGCAGACTACCGACGAAATCAATCAATGGAATGTTGTAATTAAAACCAAAGAGTTGCCGGAAATTGCTCAGCTCATTGAGCACCCCAGTTCGGCACCTTGGCCTAAGATGATTTCGGATGTATCACAAAATCTAAAAGCACCCGGATCGTTCAAGCCTTCCGATTTTGGCAATGCCTTACTGGAAAAAATCCGAGCTTACGAGAAAAGCACCTCTCGTCAGGAGGGGGACTCAGAAAAAGCGGTGGCTGTTTATGGTTCCCTTAGCCGGGGGCTTCAAAATAGCGGAGGATATATCAATTTTTGCTTGGGTGATGCGGTAAATAGATTGGCCCTGGCAAGACTCTCAGAACTGCTGATCAATGATCCTTCTTTGGTCAATGAAGTGAAAACAGCCTTCGCAAATCTGACAAACGTGCGCTTCTCCACGCCACAGTTCGTTCAGATGATTGGCGATGAACCGGCTCAAAAACTCAAGCCGGGGGTCAATCTGACGTCACTGGAAGATAAGGATGCTAGGCAGCAGATACTCCTTGCCCTTGGCACGACAATGGGAGACGTCTATCGCAAGTTTGCCACCAATCAGGGAGGCACAAGCAATCTAATCAACAATCCTGACATCGGAGTTTTGCTTTTACGCATGGGGCCAACGGATATCATCGCCAGGTTGATTTAGCCGCCCTGATTGATTTCGTTGAACATGGCGGGAAATACAGTGATATCCGCCGTGATGATGTCCGACCTTTTAAGAACGTGATGAATAGCCGAGAGGGGTTATACAAATCGGAGATGATGCACATTAAGCAAACAGATGTTGGGTTCCTTTCCGATTTCATGAAGCAGCTCAAAAAGGACGATTCCAATAACATGTTTGTCATTCTTGCCTTGCAATGAAATTTGACAGCGAAAAGCTTGCTCTTTGTCTCACAATACCAAGTTTGGTTGGGATTGTTCTTTGGGCAATTGACTTTTTGCAGCTCAACTTGGGAATGACCAGTAGGTTCGACGATTCGCCAGTTGGAAGTAAAATACTTTGGGCTTGCCTGCTTATTAGCCCCATAACTTCACTAATTTGTTTTGTTGCGGTCAAAATCAGGACTTACCTGATTGCATTTTGCGGCATAATTAATGGAGTTTGGCTCGTATACGTTACATGCAGGCTTCTCCATTTTCACCTCGGAATTCAACATTAAAGGCATCGTCGATGCATGGCGTTCTGCTTGTTCCGGTGACATTAAGTTTTCCACCTTTGATGTCTCAAATCTCACGAACCCGCCCACACCCCGCTACGTCGTCATCGATCTCGGCACCAACATGACCCCTGTAGCGCAAAGTCAGACCGGCTATGTCCTCCTATGGAACAACTCAGCCGTGGACGATTCCTCGACCAACTACTACCGCTGGTACAATGGGACAAGGGAACCATCCCCTTGCAGGGAGGCTACCTGGGATACACCCGCATCAGCTAGACTCGTATGGCTCCTAGCTTGGGTGATTGCGGTTGGAAATCGACATTGTTCTGGGGAGGGGAGGTGGTTTTCTATCTGCCACCGATTTCATTACAATCCATTACAGATTCTTTGCGTTTTCATGCGTAATCCTGCATGAGCAGTTAAAACTGAAACCGTTCGTAACTGCTTTATAAGACCATCATTATACGTTATTCACGCAAGGCTGCGTAAAGTCCCTTTTGGGTTCGACCTCTGCCGCCTCCACCTCTGATAAATCTATTTTAACTTACTTGCACACAACTTTTTTTGAGTAACCCTGCGTTGATTTGAGGAAAACGGACTTATTCAATTACTCCATTTTTCCCTCCGGCAACTAGTTAATAGGTCTTTGGCGTATAACGGTTGACGAAGGTTGAGGTTCGGTATTCAATTTCGTTTAGTAGTTAAATTTTTAGCTTGGTCAATTTGCCGGTGACCATGCTCAGTTGAACATCCATGACGATACAGGCGTCCTCGTGGTGGTAATTAGGACGGTGCCCAAACGGGGAGTGGGGGGAAATTGCCAAAGGATTGAGTAATGAAAAGCCATGGATGGGTAACGTATGGACTGAGTTTTTACTTGGGGCTTTTCGTTTTCACGACGGGGCTTCACGCTAATCCGACGGGCGGCACCGTTGCGGCGGGTTCGGCTGCCATCGCGGGACAGGGGACCAGCACAGTTACGGTCAACCAGGCCAGTAATGTGGCCATTATCAACTGGCAGACTTTTTCGATCAACTCAGGGGAACTAACCCAATTCATCCAGCCTAGTGTCCAGAGCGCTGCGCTCAATCGTGTGCTTGGTGGTCAGACTTCCATTATTAACGGTACTCTCTCGGCCAATGGGCAGATCTATCTGGTCAACGGCAACGGCATCGTCGTCGGGCCGGGCGGGGTGATCAGTGCCAACGCCTTCACGGCGAGCACGCGCGATATTTCCGACGCTGATTTCCTCGCAGGCAATCGTCACTTCACCGGCAGCAGCAATGCGGGCATGCAGAATTTCGGCAAGATCACGGCGCTCGGTGGCGATGTCGTCTTGATCGGCAAGACGGTGGATAATGAGGGCACGATCAACGCGACTAACGGCACGGCGGGACTTATCGCGGCGGATGATGTCCTCCTCGCGCAGAAAAATGCCGACGGAAGCACGATCACAGTTAGTCCCAGCGCGATGGCCACGAGTGCCAGCAGCCAGGTCGGGGTACATAATAGTGGCAGCATCATCGCTTCGGCGGAGGAACTCAAGGCAGCCAATGGGAACATCTACGCGCTGGCGGTGCAGAATGAAGGGACGATTCGTGCCTCTACCGTGCTGAAGCAAGGCGGCCACATCTGGCTGACGAGCGATTCCGGCACGGTGAGTAATTCCGGAACGCTGAATGCCTCGGCCACGGCGGTCGGCGGCAAGGGCGGCTCGGTTGTCGTCAAAAGCACGAGCGGCAAAACGATCAACACCGCTTCCGGCCAAATCCTTGCCGCCGGCGGTAAGGGTGGAACAGGCGGTACGATTGAGACAAGCGGTGGGACATTGCAGATCGGCGGCTTGGTCAATGCAGGACCGGGTGGCGACTGGTTACTCGACCCGGTTGATGTCACGATCGACAATGGCAGCGGCGTTGCGCCGGACGTGAACGTTACCACGCTTGAAATGGCACTTAACGCTGGCACCAACGAAACCGTGCAGGCAGCGGGCACCAGCGACAGTGGCAATATCGACCTCAACACCGCGTTAACCTGGACTTCCAGCGCGAAGCTGCAGCTCACAGCCACCGGCAACATCAATCTCTACGATCCGCTCAGCGGCGCAAGCGGCACGCTGAGCCTCAGCGCCGGCGGCACGATTTCGGATACCGCTTCGCTGTCGGTCAAGAATTTCATCCTGCAAGCAGGCACATGGCAGCAGATCGTCGGGCAAAATGGCCTGACGGCGCTGCCCACCTTTTCTTCTCCGAACAATTTCGCCTTGCAAAGTGGCGCCACCTTCGAGCGGTTCGCAGGTGGTGACGGCAGCATGGGCAGCCCCTACCAGCTCACCGACGTCTATGGCCTGCAGGGACTTACCTCAAACAGCGCGCTCTGGGCGGACAATTACGAGCTCGATAATGACATCGACGCCTCCTCCACGGTCAACTGGAACAGCGGGGCCGGTTTTGTTCCGATCGCGAATGGCGATACCTACGGTACCTGGTACAGCGGCATTTTTAACGGACAGAATTATACAATCAACGGCCTCACTATTGATACGCCCGAGGCTTACAATGTCGGACTTTTTGGCCAAGTGGCCGGAACCGTCGAGAATCTTAAATTGACCAATGTGAACGTGACCGGCAACTCCCTCGTGGGCGGCCTGGTCGGATTGCTTTCAGCCGGGACCATCAATAATTGCTCCGCCGGCGGCACGGTCAGTGAAGGAGGTACGAGCCCCGGATATATCGGGGGCCTGGTGGGAACGGATTACGACTACAACGGAACGATCGAGTATAGTTCCTCCAGCGTGAATGTCAGCGCCCCGAATTCGCACTACGTGGGCGGTCTGATCGGAATGTTTTCCGGAACCATGACCGATTCATATGCCACCGGAAATGTGCTCGGATACTACGAAGTGGGCGGCCTCGCGGGAGAAAATGGTGCCTACTATTCGGGTTCCATCACCGACTGCTACGCGACTGGAAACGTGAGCGGAAGCTCGGGCAGCGACCAGCAGATCGGCGGTCTGGTCGGAGTCAATGCCCCGTACCATGCCGGAGCCACCGCCACGATCACCGACAGTTATGCCACCGGAAACGTGTCGGGAGAGGACGCCATCGGCGGCCTGGTGGGATGGAACGGCGAAAGCGCTACCGCCACCGGCTCGATCAGTAATTCCTATTCGACCGGGAACGTCTCAGCCATAGACGATGGCGGCGGGGTGGTGGGATTCAATTATATCGGTGGTTCAGTGCTGGACACCTACGCGAAGGGAACCGTCACCGCCTCGTTGTCTTATGCCGGCGGCGTCATCGGCTATAACAACACCAGTGCGAGCGTGACCGACAGCTTCTGGGATACAGATACGACCACGACCGGTGTTGGCGACAACGCGGGCGGAACGGTGACGCGAGTCACGGGTGACAACACCGCCACGCTGGAGAAGCAGGCGATCTTTACGACCAATCTGGTCACAGCGGGCGGAACGGCCTGGGACTTCACCAACACCTGGACAACGAATGGCGATACGACTACGCCGCTGCTCAAGCCACTTTCGGTCAATTTTTCCGGCTCAACTCCCGGGGTCGCCGATTCCATCGACCTGATCAGCAACGGCGCCGTGCTCTACACCACCACGGCGAGCGGCAGCGCCTACGGCTTTTACGTGCCGGACAATGTGCTGACCGCTGGCGCCTTGGTTACCGATGTGACCGGCCACACGACCGATACTTATTATATCACGAGTACGATACCCACAGCATCCGTCACCGGGGTGAATCTGACCAGCAGCACCCTGAGCGTGCTGGGCACGGGGCAGGCCAGCAACACCGGGCTGGGCGCCGCCGCCGGATTGCTCAACACCACTACCTATGACATTAATTACACGGTGTCATCCTCCAACCTTTCGACCAAGACTGGCGTGGCCATGAGCATTGCCGCTCCCTATCTACTCGACGGCAACATCACCGCGAGTGGTGCATTGAGTACGACCGTCACCGGTGCGCTGAGCGGTTCCAAGAATGTCACACTCACTGCGGCGAGCATGAGCTTTGTCGGTAGCTTGGATGATTTCGATACCGTCACCTTGAACTCGACCGGTGCAATCAGCGATACCGGATCGGTGATTGTCGGTGGATTCATTCTCGAAAACGGCTCCTGGAGCCAAATCGCCAGCACGTTGCCAACGTTCACCGATTCCGGCGACTTTGAGCTGCAAAACAGCAGCACCTTCCTGCGCGCGGCGGGCGGCGCGGGTACCTCAGGCAACCCTTACAAAATTGCCGACATCTACGGGTTGCAGGGGATCGGTTCACCGAGCAACAGCCTGCTCGGCACTTCCGGCATACCTCTCTATTACACGCAAACTCAGAACATTGACGCCAGTAATACGGTGAACTGGAACAGCGGCGCGGGTTTCGTGCCGATAGGCAACAGTACGACGGCCTATAACGGTACCTTCAATGGCCAGGGCAATACGATTTCCAGCCTGACCATCAGCCGATCCGCGCAAAGCCAGATCGGTTTATTCGGCGAGACCCATTCCGGAAGCACCATTGAAAATGTGGGATTGCTCGGTGGCAGCATCAGCGGCTCGACTAGTGTCGGGGGCCTCGTCGGGGTCAGCAATGGTACGGTGGAAAAGAGCTATGATACGGGGATCGTCACGGGCACAACGAATGTGGGCGGTCTCATCGGATCCAACGGAGGTACGGTGGAACTGAGCTATGCCTCCGGGGCGGTGAACGGCACAACCAGCGTCGGTGGCTTGGTTGGAGATAACATGAGCGGTTCCACAGTGGAAACGAGCTACGCAACCGGCACCGTTGCGGGCACGACGGATGTTGGCGGTTTGGTGGGAAGCAACGACGGAGGCACCGTGGAAGCAAGCTTCTCCATCGGGGCCGTTACGGGAACGACGGCTGTCGGCGGTTTGGTGGGAAATAATAACAGTGGTACCGTGGAAACGGGCTACTGGCTTCAGGACGCCGGGATCAACGTGGGCCTTAGTGGCATCGGCTCATCCTCCAGTAACACGGGCGCGACGCCGGAAACCCTCGCCAATCTCAAATTACTGGCTACCTACACCCCAGCCGGAACGACTCCGCCCGATTGGGATTTCACCCTCGGCACGGGCGTCTGGGGCATCAATGCCTACACTAGCAGCGGAGTGGTCAATAACGGCCTGCCCTACTTCCAGTGGCAGTATCCAACCATCGCCCTGATCACCGCCGCCAATCAGACGACCACCTACAATGCGACCGCCATCGGCACCGGCTTCTCGACTACCGATTACACCGTGACCTATGCCCCGGGTTATAGCAGCCTCAGCAGTTACGTCTCCAGCGGCCCAAGCCTCAGCGTCTCGGGAAGCAACATCAACGTTGGCACCACGAACCAGATCGTCATTTCAGTCACCCCCGACAGCAGCTATGCGGTGGAAGTGGGCGCCCCCGCCACGGAGAGTTTCAGCGCCAGGGCGATCTCAGTCAGCTCCAGCACCGGCCAGACCAAGGTCTACGGGACGAACGACCCAACCTCGATCGAGACGGCCTACACGCTCACCAGCGGCACCCTCGTGGGTGGCAATACTTTGACGGGAGACATGGGGCGCAGCGTCGGCGAAACCGCCGGCAGCTACGCGTTCATCCAAAACACCGTCACGGTGAGCGACGGTAACAGCGGCAACAACTACGCCATTACTTTTGACGGAACCACCCACCCGTTCCAGATCACCAAAGCGGGCCTGACGAGCAGCCTCGCCAATCTGTCCAAGACCTATGGCACCAACGACCCGACAGTGGGCAATATCGCAGTGACGCTGGGAGGACTCATCGATACGACGGTGTCGGATATTAACGACAACAATACCGTAATTGACGATACGAACGCTGTCTCTGAAACGGTGGCAAGCTTGCACCGTCAAACGGGCGAAAACGTGGGTACATACAATGTCACCAGCGAAACCTTCAATGCGCTTACCGGCACCGCTGCGGGAAATTATTCCACGCCGACTTTCTCCGGCACGCCAACCCTGACGATTAACAAGGCGAATTTAACGGCCTCGATTGCCAACCAAAATAAAATCTATGGCTTTAATGATCCCGCGCTCATCTTGGTCGGCGTGAGTTTGAATGGTGTCGTGGATAATTCCTCGATTTCAACCTGGAACGGCACAGTAGCTATCAATGATACGCTGCGTGTTTTTGATACGCTCTCGAGCCTGACGCGGGACTCTGGTGAAAATGTCGGCACCTACAATATCACGAATGCAACGTTTAACACTTTGATTGGTCTTTCGAAGGGTAACTACAACGCGCCGACGGCACTGACGGGCACGCCGACTCTGACGATTAATCAGGAGAATCTGCTGGCCTCCGTTACTAATCAAACCAAGGTTTATGGCACGAACGATCCGTTGCTGTCGGGCATTGAGGTGAATTTGACAGGAGTGATTGATCGATCAGTCTCAACTTGGGATGGCAGTGTCTCGATCAATGATACAAATAACGTGTCCGCCTCGCTGGCCAGTCTCACGCGCCAGGCGGGTGAAAACGTGGGGAACTACATCATTACGGGCGCGAATTTTGAACCCTTAGGCGGCAGCGCAGCAGGAAATTATGCCGCACCGATTTTCCTCGGCATATCAAGGTTAAGTATCACCAAGGCAAGTTTAACGGCCTCGATTACCAATCCGAGTATCGTCTATGGTTCGAATGATCCTTCCATCTCAGGCATCACGGTGAATCTTGGTGGCGTGGTGGATAACTCTTCCATTTCCACCTGGAATGGCACGGTATCTGTCAACGATACCGGTTTTATTTCCGATACGCTGGCCACTCTGTCGCGGCAAGGGGGCGAGGACGTGGGTAATTACACCATTACAAGTGAGACGTTTAACGCATTGACCGGCAGCGCGAAGAATAATTACTACGCGCCGACCTCGTTGACGGGCACCCCAATGCTCTCCATCACGCCGGCCGATTTGACGGCCAGTATTGAAGACCCAACCAAAGTCTATGGCACAGACGATCCTTCCGTCACAGGCATCACGATGACGCTTGGTGGTATTATCGATAATTCGTCCATTTCGACCTGGAACGGCCCCGCCTCGATCAACGATACGGATGACGTGACAGATTCACTGGTCAGCCTGATGCGGCAAGGGGGTGAAGATGTAGGTAATCATGACATCACGGGTGAGACGTTTGCCGCTTTGAGCGGTAGCGCGAAGGATAATTACAACCTACCGACCACACTAACCGGCAACCCATACCTCGCCATCACGGCTGCTGATTTGACGGCCAGCATTGGCGACCAAACTAAGGTCTACGGTGAAAACGATCCTTCCGCCTCAAGCATCACAGTAAATCTCGGTGGCATTATCGATAATTCGTCCATTTCGACCTGGAACGGTACCGTCTTGATCGACGATACAAATAATGTGGCGGTCACGCTGGCCAGCGTGACCCGTGATTCCGGTGAAAACGTAGGCCACTACAACTACACCGTTGCGATATTCAATTCCCTGACGGGTGATTCCGCGGACAACTACAACGTCCCGACATTTACTACAGGCTCCACGCTCAACATTACTCCGGCAACCCTGACGTATGTGGCCAATCCGGTTTCCATTAACCTTGGGCAGTCCATACCGCCGCTAGGTGGCACAGTGACAGGCTTTATCAACGGCACGGTGGACGGCGTGGTTATTGACGATAATCTGGCCAATGCTACGAATGGCAGGCTGGTCTTTGCCACCACGGCGAACAATGCCAGCCCCGCGGGACTTTACCCCGTTAATGGATCGGGCCTGACGGCGGATAATTATAGCTTTATTCAGGCACCGGGTAACGCCACGGCGCTGACCATCGGGGGATTCCAGTTTGGCCAGCCGGGTAATCCGTTCTTCAATTTTGTGGCGCAATTCAACAGCAACGCCAACTACAACACGTTCTTCACGCAAAGCTGGTTCCCGCTCTTTGATGGGGCGTTGGATGGCTGGTTGATTCCGGTGTTTTCACCGGACGACGAACCGCATCCGGTGTATACGGCGTTTGTGCCGGGTTACGGTCCGGGTGGGAAGTGGCATGGAGGAGTGATTGCTTTTGGTTCGAGTTTCACGGTTAATGGTGGGGGAGGGAACTAGGAATGAAACGAGTTTTGCTGCTGGCCGGGAGTTGGGCGCTCCTGGTGGGGAGAGGAGCATGCACACACTTGCACACAACTTTTTGGCGTAACCCTGCGTTATTCTGCAAAGATGAGTAAAAAGACGAGTCGCGATAACACGCTGACTTGCACGGTAATTACGCAAGGAAACGCAAACTGACGAAAGTGTAGGCTGGTTTCGACCCCCGCCGCCTCCACCTCTCATAACCATAACCTGCGTTGGTTGGAGGAAAACGGACTTATTCAGTTGCTCCGTTTTTCCCTTTAGCGACTCCTTAATTGGCCTTCGGCGTATAACCGTTGACGAAGGGTAGGGTTCAGTATTCAATTTCATTCAGCGGTCAAATTTTTAACATGATCAATTTATTGCTGATCATGTTTGGTGGAAATCCATGACGATATAGGCGTCTTCGTGGGCAGGATAGCGATGGTGCCCAAAACGTGGGACGAAGGGGATATTCCAAAAGGAGCGAGTAATGAGGAGTCATGGATGGATAACGTATAGACTGTGTTTTTGCTTCGGGCTTTTCGTTTTTACGACGGGACTTCAGGCTAACCCGACGGGCGGGAACGTCGCGGCGGGTTCGGCCAGCATCGCAGGGCAGGGGACCAGCACGGTTACGGTCAACCAGGCGAGTAATATCGCCATTATCAACTGGCAGACTTTTTCGATCAACTCAGGGGAACTAACCCAATTCATCCAGCCTAGCGCCCAGAGTGCGGCGTTGAATCGCGTGCTTGGTGGCCAGACTTCCATTATTAACGGTACTCTCTCGGCCAATGGGCAGATCTATCTGGTCAACGGCAACGGCATCGTCGTGGGGCCGAACGGTGTGGTCAATGCGAATGCGTTCACCGCGAGCACGCGGGATATTTCCGATGCCGATTTCCTTTCCGGCAATCTCCACTTCACTGGCAGTAGCAACGCGGGCGTACAGAATTTGGGGAAGATCAAAGCTTTGGGTGGAGATGTGGTGCTGATTGGCAAGACGGTTGATAATCAAGGCACGATCGAAACGTCCAACGGCACGGCGGGACTGATTGCCGCCGACAATGTTCTTCTCGCGCAGAAGAACGCTGACGGCAGCACGATTACCATTAGCCCGAGCACAATGGCCACGAGCGCCAGTACTTCAGTTGGTGTTCATAATAGCGGCACGATCACGGCCTCCGCCGCGGAACTGAAAGCGGCCAACGGCAATATCTATGCGTTGGCGGTGCAGAATGAGGGAACGATTCGTGCCTCCACCGTGTTGAAGCAGGGAGGCCACATTTGGCTGACGAGTGATTCGGGCACGGTCAGCAATTCCGGCATACTCAACGCTTCCGCCTCGGTCGCGGGTGGCCAGGGTGGCACGGTCACGCTCAAGAGCACGACCGGCACAGCAAGCCACACCGGCAAGATTATCGCCCAAGGCGGACAGGGCGGCGCGGGCGGTAATGCGGAAATCTCGGGCGCGAAAATTCAGTTTAGCGGCACAGTCGATCTCACTGCGCCGGGGGGCACCATGGGTAGCCTGCTTCTCGATCCCGCAACGCTCGATATTATGGCGACCGGCGGTACCGGTACGATCAGCAGTGGGACGAACAGCACTGCGGATTCGACCATTGATGCCAGTGTTATTGTTGCGGCGCTCAACGGCGCAAACGTCAATCTCGATGCCACCACCAGCATGACGGTCAACACGGCTGTTGATGCCAGCGGTAACGGCTCGGGCGGTAATCTTACGCTGACGACTCCCACCCTCAATCTGAACGCGGGCATCACGCTTTTTAGCGGCAGCACGCTCTCCGGCACGGCCGTGACGGTGAACGTTGGTGCCAGCGGACTGGTGCAGAACGCAGTCGATGCCTCCAGCACCACCAGCGCCCCGACGATCAACCTCGCTTCGGGCGCGACCTATGACCTGCCCAACGAAGTCCTCATCGGCAAAAGCCTTACCCTCGACGGGAACGGCGCGATCCTCAATGGCCAGAACAGCACCCGAGTGATGGAGATCGAAGGGACCAGCACGGGGATCACGGTGAACCTCAACGGTGTAACCCTGGAGAACGGCAACGGGGTTGGAACGAACCTGACTGGCAACGGTGGCGGTCTCCTCATTGATTCGGATGCCTCTGACTTCGAGCAGGCGACGGTGACGATCAACAACAGCACGATCACGAACAATTCCGTAACCGCGAATTTCGACAGCAGTGGCGGAGGCATTTTCAATATCGGTGGTAACGTGACGATTACCAACAGCACGATCTCCAGCAATTCTGCCACTGGCGGCACCAATAGCAATGCTGGCGGAATTTTTAACACGCTTGGGGCAACCATGAGCGTAAGCAACAGTACGATCTCCGGAAATAAGGCCGACTTTCTTGGCGGTGGAATTGATAACACCAATAGTACCTTGACGGTAAGCAACAGCACGATCTCGGGCAATTCAGCCGAATTCGGTGGTGGAATCTTCACCTCCGGCACAGAGCTGGCGACAGTAAACAACAGCACGATCGCGGGCAACACGGTTAGCCAATCGGGCGGTGCCATAGACGCCAGTGGTACTACGACCGTGACCAATAGTACGATCACGGGCAATTCGACCAACTCGGCCTTCGCCCAGGCCGGTGGGGGAATTTTTATCAGTAGCACGGGCGGATCGTTGACGATCGGTGATACCATCATTTTTTGGTAATACCTACGCCAGCGGGGAATCGGATGAGGAAAATAATGGCGGACCCTTTGTTGACCTGGGCTACAACCTGATCGGAAGATTAGCGAGCAATGACCCCTTCAGTACGGGTTTGAACGACATCATTTTTAATGGCTTGCTCGGCTCTGTGCTGCAAGTCGATGGCGGTGGTCATCCTCTGTTGGCCAGTAACGGCGGCCCAACCCAGACGGTTGCGCTGGTCATGGGCAGCCCGGCATTCAAAGCGGGTGGCGCCCTGACGGGCATCACCACGCCGACGACTGACCAGCGGGGCGTGAGCCGTGGCAGCACGATTTCCATCGGCGCTTATGATTTTGATCCCTCGCTTGTCGTCACCACCAACGATGACACCAGCACCATTCTGGGCGTGGAAGTCGGCGGCGTGCTGCAAACCTCCCTGCGCGATGCGATCTCCTTCGCCAATGCGGGCTTCGACAGCGCCAACCCGACGATTACCTTCGATACGAGCGTGTTTGACGGCGTTGGGACCGACAACACCATCACCCTCACTCAAGGCGAACTGGCCCTCACGGCCAACCAGACCATCACTGGCCCGACCACCGGAGTGATTATCAATGCCAATAACGCGAGCCGCGTCATGGAAATCGATGGGAACACAAGCACCAATGGTGTGGTGGTCAGTCTCAACAACTTGACCCTGGAAAACGGCAATGGGACCGGAGGGACTCTGGCCGGCCGTGGCGGCGGGTTGTTTATCGATGGGGCCGGGGGAAGCAACAAGACGAATGTGACGATCACCGACAGCACGATTACGAACAATTCGGTTTCTGGCGGCGCTGGCGCCGGGATTTACAACGACGCCGAGGGTGACGGACAAGCCACACTGACCATCAACGACAGCACAATTTCAAATAATCATATCATCAACGGCGGCGGCAGCGGCGGCGGGATTTACAATGATGGTGATAATGGCACCGCCATCTTGAACATTACCAATAGCACGATCACGGGCAACTCGACTAACGCTACCAACTCAGTCGGCGGGGGGATCTATAGTCTTGGCCAGTTCGGTAACGCCACGGTGACAATCAGCAACAGTACGATCACGGGCAATTCGGCGGTCGGAGAAGGCGCGGGCGCTGCCAATGGCGGCGGGATTTTCCAGAGTGGCAGTTTTGGCTTGGGAGGCAGCGCCACGCTGACGATTAGCGACACAATTTTGGCGGGCAATACCTACACGAATGGCGGTGTCGGCGAATCGGACTACGACAATGGTTTCGGCACCGAGGCATTCATTGATGGCGGCCACAATCTTTTTGGCCAGAACGGTGATGCGGGGGATGTACCACTCACCAATGGCGTCAATGGTAATATTCTTCTGGGCGGCAACATTAACACCGTCCTCGCACCGCTGGGTAATTACGGCGGCCCGACCCAGACCATGGCGCTGATCATCGGCAGCCCCGCCTATCTGGCGGGAGGACCGCTGGGCACTGTCACCACCGATCAGCGTGGGCAGACGCGGGGCAGCACGATTTCCATCGGGGCGTATGATGCCACGTCCTCCCTGATCGTAAATACCGAGACCGATACCAATGTCCTTGGCGCGGAAAACAGTTCCGGCGGGCAGGAGACCTCTCTGCGCGACGCCATCTTCTATGCGAGCGCGCTCTCGAGTCCCACCATCACGTTCGATACGACCGTGTTCGATGGCGTGAGCACCGACAACACGATCAACCTTGCCCTTGGTCAACTGCTCATCAACAGCAGTCTGACCATCAATGGTCCTGCCACCGGGGTGACGATCAACGCTGGAGGAAACAGCCGCGTGCTGGAAATCGACGGGATCGTGGCGGGCGATACCGTCAGCCTCAGTAATCTGACGCTGGAGAACGGCGATGGATATGCCGCCAACGGCACCGGATTGGGAATTGCGAACGGTGATGATGGCGGCGGCGGCGGCCTGCTTATCTATGCCGCAAGCGGCAACCAGGCGACGGTGACGATCAGTAACAGCACCATTTCGGGTAATTCGACAGCCCTCGACTGCAACGGTGGTGGAATTTACAATGATAGCGAAAGCGGCAGTGCCACGCTGACGATCACCAACAGCACGATCTCGGGCAATTCGGCCAGTGTCGGTGGCGGGATTTACAATCTTAACGTGAGCGGCACCGACATGTTAACGATCACCAACAGCACGATCTCGGGCAATTCGTCTGGCAGCGGCGAAGGCGGCGGGATTGACAATCTTAGCGATGGTGGCTCCGCCACCGTAACGATCACCGACAGCACGATCTCGGGCAATTCGGCCAACGACGGCGGCGGGATTGCTAGCTCTAGCGTTAATGGCAGCGCCACGATGACGATCACCGACAGCGCGATCTCGGGCAATTCGTCTGACAGCGGCGGCGGCGGCGGGATTTTCAATTTTAGCGAAAGCGGCAGCGCCACGGTGACGATCAGCAACAGCACGATCTCGGGCAATGCGGCCAAGAAAGGCGGCGGGATTGCCAATGATCACTTTAGTGGCAGTGCCATGGTGACAATCATCAACAGCACAGTCTCGGGTAATTCGGCCAATAAAGGCGGCGGAATTTACAATTTAAGCACTCTTAGTACCGGCGGCAGCGCCACGGTGACGATCAGCAACAGCACGCTCTCGGGCAATTCAGCCACCTTAGCAGGTGGCGGGATTTACAATGATGTCATTAGTGGCAGCGCCACGCTGACCATCGGCGACTCGATCCTGGCGGGCAATACGCTCAGCGGTAGCGAATCGGACTATGCCATTCTGGGCACTGCTGCGCTGGTCGACAACGGCTTCAATCTCTTCGGCAACGATGGTGTGCTCACCAGTAACGGTACGACCGACATCCTGTTTACCGGCAATATTAATACGGTGCTAGCTCCGCTGGCCAATAACGGCGGGCCGACCCAGACCATGGCGCTGGTGACGGGCAGCGTGGCTATCGGCGCGGGCGGGCCGGTGGGCACAGTCACGACCGATCAACGTGGCGTGGCGCGGATCAGCCCCATTTCCATCGGCGCGTACGAGGCGCCCGCCAACACGATTCCACCTCTCGGCCAGCCGGGTACGGGATTCTTCAACTTCTCGGCGCAGTTCGACGCTAACGCGAATTACAACACCTTCTTCACCCAGAGCCAATTTTGGACGTTTGATCCATCGCTGGATGGTTGGCTGATACCGGTGTTTTCGCCGGGCAACGAGCCGCATCCGGTGTATACGGCATTTGTGCCAGGCTACGGTCCGGGCGGGAAAACGCCGGGTGGCGTGATCGCCTTTGGATCGAGTTTTACGGTTAATGGTCAGGGAGGAAACTAGGAATGAAACGAGTTTTATTGCTGGCCGGAGGCTGGATGCTCCTGGCGGGGATGGTGCAGGCGCAGGATTATCCGCGGATCGCGCCGAAGGAAGTGACGCCGATAGCGCCCGCGCCAGCGGTGCCAGCGTCGCCTGTGCCCAAGGCAGCTGGCGACAAGGAAGTGATGTTGCCGAAACTCAAAGGGTTGGTCTTTGTGGCCAAACCGGATCAAGTCGTGAAGAGCGGCGTGAGTACCAAGGGCGTGACGATCAAGAACGTGCCCGTGCCGGACCAGGCCGATTTCGAGCAACTCGCGAACAAGTATCTCGGTGCGAAATTGACTCACGGTGATCTCAATCATCTCATCACCGACATCATTCTTTTCTATCGTCAACACGATCGGCCCGTGGTCGACGTCATCGTTCCGGAGCAGGACATTGCCACCGGCACGGTGCAATTGGTCGTGCTGGAAGGCCAGGTCGCCAAGGTCGCGGTCACGGGTAACCGCTGGTTTTCCAGCGACGAAATCAGCGACGGCATCTCGCTCAAACCGGGCGATGAAATTCGGGCCAGCCAACTTCAGGACGATCTCGACTGGATCAACAGCAATCCGTTCCACTCCTCCACGGTGATCTATCACCCCGGGGAAAAGATGGGCGCGACCGATCTGGAACTCCAGACGCAGGACCGTTTCCCTGCGCGAATCTACGGCGGATACGAAGACAGCGGCAACGCGGCTACCGGCTTCGATCGTTATGAAGCGGGTGTGAATTGGGGCGACGCTTTCGGCATCGGCCAGCAACTCAATTATCAATACACGACTAGCGGTGACGGCGAATCGTTGCGCGCCCACGCGGGGAGTTACGTCATTCCGTTGCCGTGGCACAACACCCTCACGTTCTTCGGCAGCTACACCGACACCAAGGGCAACGTGCCGCCGCTCATCGGCATCACGGGCCACAGTTACCAAATCAGCGGACGCTACTCGATTCCGCTGCCGAGCCTGACCTGCGAGGACCTGGGCCTGCGCTACAAGCAAAGCATCGCGGCGGGCTTTGACTACAAGTACAACAAGAACGCACTCGAGTTCGGCGGCTTGCCCTCCGGCGGCACGCTCTATGATGTGGATCAATTTGTGATCAGTTACAACGGCGCGCTGACCGATCCCTACGGCCAGACCACGCTCGATGACGAGTACTACGCCAGCCCCGGTCGCTGGGGCGGCAACAATAACGATGCCCAATTTAACGCGAGCCACACCATGGCCACATCGCATTATATGTACGACACGCTCACGCTGGAACGGCTCACGCGGTTGCCGGGCGACTGGTCGCTGATCTTGCGCGGCACGCTCCAGTTTTCCGACGCCAATCTCGCCCCGAGCGAACAGCTTGGCTTCGGCGGCTATGATACGGTGCGCGGCTACGACGAACGGGAAGTCAACGGGGACGAAGGCTACATCTTCACCACCGAATTGCGCACTCCTAGTATAAGTTTCGGCGAGATCATCGGGCATCCCGAATTTCGCGACCAGTTACAATTGCTCGGGTTCTGGGACTACGGCGCGGGCTACAACCACACGCTGCTGCCCGGAGAAGTCAGCGAAACGCCGCTCTCTTCCATTGGCGCCGGGTTGCGTTACACGATCAACACGTATGTCTCGGTCCGATTTGACTACGGGTTCCAACTCCTGCGCACCGGTTTCGATAACGACCATGGCTCACGCTCCGATCTTGGCGTCGTTGTGAGTTATTGAAGCTGCGGAAACTGGATTAAGAGACTTTTCCTTACTCCTCGACGATGTCCCGCTGTCCGGTGCGATCCGGAGCGGTGGCGGGAAAATGAATTTTGAGGGCTTGGCCTGCCCGGTCGATGGCAGCGATGAGGCCATCGGTGTAGCGGCCTTCCTTAAAGTGGCGCGTGAGGAGTACGATGAATTCGTCCCACCACGATTGGCCGACCTTTTCATGTAGCGCAGTGCCGCCCACGACGGCGAAAGTTTGCGTTTTGGGGGCGAGAAAAATCAGCAGGCCATTTTTGTCCGTGGCAGTTTCCAGATTGAGTTTGCGAAATTCCTCGTTGGCCGCGGCGAGGGGATCTTTTATCCGGCGATGG
>Ga0206954_1105_pt1 | contig 23269 bp, 30 predicted proteins | sample Alteio_BWOrgHeat_37_FD_153250 | JGI IMG/M metagenome (GOLD analysis project Ga0206954, IMG submission 153250) | Enriched cells from forest soil in Barre Woods Harvard Forest LTER site, Petersham, Massachusetts, United States -... | ecosystem: Environmental > Terrestrial > Soil > Temperate forest >...
GCTGCACAGTGCTGTTAGGTACATTTGATGTATTGTTGTTTGTCAAAATATTGCTTACCACCAGTGGTGTTTGAGCGCTCATCAATAGAAAATGTATTTCAGAACTAGTTACAGAGTTACCTGCTATATCAGTGGCAACAGCAGATACAGAATGCCCTCCTGCAGACAACGTTACAGGTACTGTCCATAGACCCTCAGAGTAAATTGCATTTTCCTCGTCTGTTCCATCTATCAATACTGTTACAGATGATATCCCATTGTCATCTGATGCAGTCCCATTAATTGATGAAATATGGTTTAGTGTAGTTCCATCCACAGGATTACTGATTGTCAACGTTGGCGAATGCGTATCTTCCATGATTATGATTTTCTGACTAGCTGCATTTCCACCTACATTTACTGCATTGACATGAATCGTATGCATGCCACTTGATAGCATACCAGTTGAAAATGACCAGTTTGTTGAGCCAGAAGCAGTTCCAGCAGGTCCACCGTCTACACTCCATGTTATAGAGGGTATTGCTATACTACTTGATGCAGTGCCAGTGACTTGAATGGAATCAGTATTTACACCAGTGTTATTTTCCGGGGATGCTATTGATAACTTGACAAGGGTAGGATCAACTGTAAAAACTCTAGTTGCAGTTGCAATGTTTCCTGCTGCATCTGTTGCGTTAACCTGCATCAAGTGATGCCCATTTGATAATTTAGTTGAAAATGACCAGTCTGCTGTACCAGAAGCAGTTTCTACAGGTCCACCATCTACACTCCATGTTACATATGACACGGATGTATCATCAGATGCTGTTCCAGACGCGGTTACCATATTTGTATCCAGTATTTCATTGTCATCAGGTGTAGTGATAGATATTGTTGGAGGAGTTGCATCAACTGTAAACGAACTTGTTGTAGTTGCAGTATTTCCTGCTTCATCTGTTGCAGTAACTGATACCACATGATGACCCTGCAAGCCAGACGTAGTAATTGACCAATTTGTGGTTCCAGATACATCACGATATCCACCATCTATCATTGCAGACATGCTTGCAATACCAGTTTCCAAGTCAGACGAAGTACCAGTTATGGTCGAAGCTGTGTTTACAATTGCGTTATTTGGAGGATATGACATTGATACGGTAGGCGGCGTACTATCAATTGTAACTGAGATCGTATTGGTATTTACATTCCCAGCTGCATCTATTGCCACAGATGTTATAGTGTGCTTACCATTTGTTAGCCCAATCAGCATCGGAGCAGACCATGATCCTGACGAATATGTTGCAACAGATTGTGCACTGCCATCAACTAGTATTGAAACGTATGAAACCATGACATTGTCTGACGCAGTGCCATTAACCATCGATATGTGATTTAGTACGGCATTATTCTCAGGCTGAGATATAGAAACTGTTGGCGGAGTATTGTCAACTGTAACAAATGTCAATTTCGATGTGGCAAGCCCTGCGGAATTTGTTGCATTTATCTGCACAATGTGAGGACCATCAAGCAACCTACCGGTTCTAAATGACCAGTTTGTCACACCTGAAGCTGCTTTGGCTAACCCACCATCAATTCCCCATGTTACTGACTTTACCGGTATTTTGTCAGATGATGTAGTACCTGATACGATTGATCTAGCGGTATTGACTACAGCACTGTATGCAGGTGCAGTGATGGATAATGTTGGAGGAGTCGTATCAACAGTAAAGTTGCGCTCAAGTGAGACAGGTCCTGTTAATAGCCCAACAGTTGACGCGGCACTGACAGAATAGACATCATTTGTCAATGATGTTACTATGGACCATGCACCGGTATTATTATCAGATTTTGTTGTACCAATCATCGTACCCAATTTGGTATTATTGTCGTATAGTGTAACAATGGAACCAGGTTGCGCAGTACCAGATATTGTGGGCTTGTCAGTAACAACAAAAGAATTTTCAGACGGCAAGCCAATTACTGGTTCATCTGGCATTATAACAAAACTAGTTGTAAAGTTTGAAAAACCATTGGAAGATATTGTTATTGTAGGAATTCCGGCACTAGCATCCAAGTAGAAGAAACTTGCAGAGTCCGCACCCTTGTGTAATACAAAAGAGGATATCATAGATGAAAAATCTGATCTTGTGGAAAACTTTCCCCCATGTGAGCTTGTAGATAGATGAATTGTCATATTACTAGCTGCATTAATGATAGTTCCAGACGAGTTTTGTAGTTGTACTACTATTTTGTTTGATACGTGGTTAGCTGTAAGCATCTGTACTGCATCATTAGGCACTACAAGATTTACAGAACTATCAGCATTTGCCTCTTGGAAAAAAAACATACCTGTCATCAGGGCAAAAAATAATGAAATTACGTAAAGTGGTTTCATACGGTACGATCCGGCTTTTACGGGAGTTTAAAAGGCTGGTGCAGCTTTGTTGTGTAACTTGCCTCCAGTTTTAGGCGCGAAACTTTTAGAATCCATTTCACTATCGAGATTTAATTAACATACTAAAAGATCTCAAACTAGACTATATTCTTGCTTTAGAGCATGTCTCTGACATTTACAACAACTTGTCTGGTCCTAGTTTGTAGGATAATCCTCTGGCTTTAGAAAGAGTTGCCAGACGTTTATCTCAAACCCATACATGTTATAGTACAGCATTTCAAGGTGACTCGATCAGGTCTTTCACGGTTATTTAACAACTAAATGATTCTCAAGTTTTGATAAGTTTAATTTCGCTAGGATCATTTTAAAAAACGTTGAATCGTAAAATAATTGAAGAAATAGCAAGAAAAGATTACGATTCAATCCAAAACCAGATTGGTGATTTTTTAAAAAGTGAACTTGAAAAAAGAAGATCAGGCGGATTTGTCTTTGGCTTGAGCGGAGGAATTGATTCTGCAACAATTGCGGCCTTGTGTGCAAAGTTTGCCAAAGAAAAGTCTCTTGCACTAATCATGCCAAATGGAAAAATTACTCCAAACAGCGAAACAGAAGATGCAATAAAAATAGTTGATTCCCATGCAATAGAATACAAGTTAATTGATATTGGTTTTATCCACAAGGAATATTCCAAGTATATCGAACAAAACCCATTAGCATTTGGAAACTTGGGGGCAAGAATACGTGCCAACATGTTATACTATTATGCAAATGCACGAAATTCTCTTGTACTTGGCTCTTCTGACAAGAGTGAATTTCTTATCGGATACTTTACAAAGTTCGGAGATGGGGCAGCTGACTTGTTGCCAATCGTATCACTGTATAAAACCCAGATACGAGAGCTTGCAAAAAGTCTTGGAGTACCACAGAATGTTATTTTAAAACCAAGCGGCCCGCACTTGTGGGAAGGCCACACTGCAGAGACAGAGCTTGGCCTAAACTATGAGGAGATTGATTCCATATTGCATTGTACCGTTGAAAAGGGCCACACAATTGACGAGACAGCAAAGATAACAGAGATACCAATTTCAGATGTCGACAAGATTTACAGAATGTACAAAAAAAGCGAACATAAAAGAACATTGCCAACATCATGCACCATATCAGGATGACTAGTTTGAAAATTTTTGACACTTTATCTGTAGCAGAAAAAAATGTAGATGTTGTAAATCCAGTCAGAATCTATCTGTGCGGTGTTACAGTATACGACGAGAGTCACATAGGGCATGCAAGAACAATCATTGTCTTTGACACACTTCGAAGATATCTCGAGTCACATGGAACAAAGGTAAACCTGATACAAAATTTTACTGATGTCGATGATAAAATAATTAACCGTGCAAAAAATGAAAACACGTCGGCGGATGTCATATCTACCAAATACATAAAAAATTATTTTGGCGACTTTGACAGGCTAAATGTCAAGAGAGCAGACATGTACCCCAAGGCAACAGAGCACATCTCAGACATGATTGAGCTCATCAAGGGACTAGTTGACAAAGGATTTGCATATGCGTCAAAAAATGGTGTGTACTTTGCAGTCTTGAAATTCAAAGAATATGGAAAACTATCCAAGAAAAAAACAGACGAGCTAGTCTCAGGTGCGCGAGTAGAAGTAGACGAGACAAAAAAAGATCCGCTTGACTTTGCATTATGGAAGTTCTCCGATGATTCTCCAACATGGGACAGCCCATGGGGAAGGGGAAGGCCTGGATGGCACATTGAATGCTCTGCAATGAGTCTGAAATATCTTGGAAGCAATTTTGAGATACATGGTGGTGGACGTGACCTGATATTTCCCCATCATGAAAATGAGATAGCCCAGTCAGAATCATTTTCTGGAATCAACTTTGCCAAGATCTGGATGCATGTCGGGATGGTCACAATAAACGGTGAGAAGATGTCAAAGTCGCTTGGAAATACAAAATCAATTGATCATGTCCTCAATAAATGGGGCCCAAACATAATCAGGCTGTTTTGCCTGTCAGGCCACTATACAAAGCCAATTGATTACTCTGAAGATATACTAAAGGAAACAATCACAAAATGGCGCCAGGTGGAAAACTGTTACTATGAGATGATTTTATCAGATGACATCCAGGCAACAGATGGATTTGACCAAGTAAAAGAATTTGTCCAGGAATCAAAGACAGAGTTTGAGGCTGCACTTGATTCGGACTTTAACACGCCACTTGCACTAGGAGCCTTTTTTAAACTTGTAAAAAACATCAACCAGTTGGCATCATCAGAAAAACTCACCAAGAAAATATCAGATTACATCATGCCAGTATTTTATGAAATGCTTTTGATTCTAGGGCTGGTTGTAATCCAAGTAACAGATGATGAAAAAAATCACATCTCAAGTCTTATCAATCAACGAAACACACTACGAAGCCAAAAAAAATTCCAAGAGGCAGATGCAATCAGAAAACAAATCTCAGACATGAATATTGTTTTAATTGATCACAAAAACAAGACACTCTGGATGAAGCAGGAAAAAATAGGTATAGAAAACTAGGATTTTTTGGTCTGTGCACTGACAAGTGATACTACATCCCTGTCACGCAACTGATAGTTCACAGGAAGCCTCACTCCGTATCGTACATCTTTTGCATAAAGCAAGCCCTTTGTCAGGTCAGTGTGAATCTCTTTTGCCAGGTCTTCCACAGTTGCACCGTCTTTTAATAAAATCAAGTCAGGCAAGATTCGACCCTTTTTGTCAGAGAGTTTCTCAGCGTTTGCCACAGGGTAAATCGAGTTCATCTTTAGCAACTTGAATACTGTAACGTTTATTGCAAACTGGACACCAGTTCTCATAAATTCTCCCAAGATTCCTTGCGTGATAAAATCAAGTGCGTCTATCTGTTTTTTGTTTAGCTGCTCCCTGTGCAAGATTTCAAACTGCTCAGAGCCTGGGACGTATTTTATGAGACCCTTTTTCTCTGCCTTTCGTAGTGAGAGCTCACTGTCTGTGCTTGCTGGTATGATTATTGAATCAATGTATCTTTCTCGTAGCCTATCAAAGTTTTTTTCTGCACCTGGTACATCAATTTTATTTGCAACAATCAAGGTTGGTTTTGAAATCTTTCGCAAGTATGCTGCAAACTTTTTGCTGTCATGCATGTCAAAGTTTTCAAAGTGCTTGTCTTCAAGGCCCGTAGTCTTGAGCGCATCTTTTACATGGCTTTCCTTGACACCTATTCCACGAAATACATCAGTTATTGCAACAACAGGCTCTGTCTCCGACTGGATTAGCTTTGATATCTTATCCCGGTTGCCCTCCAACAGTTTCAGATACCACATGATCAATTCCTCTTCAATATCAGAGACATCTGCTATTGGGTCACCGCTTCCAATTTCTGCAATGCGTCCTGCAGCATCAATGCTTCCAGATACATCCACTACATGCAGTATTGCATCAGACTGGGTTGCCACTGAAAGAAATTGGTTGCCAAGCCCTTTTCCTGCCCATGCATCTTTTATCAGTCCTGGAAGATCAATTAGTTCGATTGGGATAAATCTCCAGCCATCAGTGCACTTGGAATTTTGTGGATTGTCCTGGATGTTAAATTCAGTGTGGACACATGGCGTGATTGCATTTCCAAGTGCCCTTTCGGGTTTTTTTGTTGTAAACGGATATGTAGAAACTTCGGCCCCTGCAAGTGTTGCCGCATTGAAAAAAGTAGTTTTGCCAGTATTTGTCTTACCTAAAAGGCCAATCTTGATTGGCATGATGACATCTGATGTTGCTTGCTATTTATCTCTGCCGTAAATTATTCATCATGGCTATGAGAGGTGGCATGGCTTGATGAATTTTTTATCTCGTCGGCACACCATGCGATTTGTTTTATTTCATCCTCTGTCAGTGTGTCGTTCCATTTTTCAAGAACTGTTTTGATTATTTGGGAACCATTATACAAAAGACCCCAGTATGGGTGGTGCTCTGCAGTTGTAAGGGCAAGCTCCTCAATTTCTTCAAGGCCTGTTTTTGCCAAAGTCAGCCCATCTGAGCGCTCACCATAAATTCTTACAATGTTTGAATCAGGATCAGAGTGCATTTTGACTAGGACATTTCTCTTTTCAAACGATTTTACCAACTCTAAAAGAGATTTGCGAAAATCTTCAAAATCGTCTGCCATGTCCTAAAATAGCCTTTGGTGCTCTGCAAGCATGCATCGATTAAACACAATAACTGGGATTCCAGCCTTTCTTGCAACCTCTTCTGCTTCTGCATTGTGAATTCCCTCCTGGAGCCATATCACTTTGGGTTTTATTTTTACAGCATCTTCAATAACTGGCATGACTTGGTCAGATGGCCGAAATACATCAACAACATCTACAGTATCTGGAATGTCAAGCAATGTAGCATAACATGGCCTTTCAAGAATCTCTGTTGCAGTAGGATTTACTGGAATTACATTATACCCTTGCTCAATTAGATATTTTGGGACATAGTGTGCTGCCTTGTCTTGATTTTTTGACATGCCAACCACTGCAATATTTTTCAGAGAATAAATTTTTCTTATATCATCATCTGTAAAAGAGTCATGCTCCATGTTTTCTATATTGTGCAATACCGCTTAATATCTTGCGGAATAACCGATTTATAGGGCCATTGTGATTATTTTTCCATGGAGCAAGAAGAGCCCAACGATGTAATCGTATTAAGTGCAATAGACCAGGGTGCAAAAAAGTTCGACAAGATTTTAAAAAAGACAAAAATTGACGGCAAGGAATTAAACACTCTGCTTGAGCGCTTGGAAGAAAAAGGTCTCATTACACTAGTCGAGAAGAAAGGCTGGCTTGGCTCCAAAAAGGAATTGGTCCTAACAGACAAGGGCAACAAGGAATTACAAGAGCGAAGATTTGAGCTAGAACAGAACTGGAATCAAATGGTAACCATGTGGAAGAGTGGCGACAAGCAAAAACTCCAGCAGCACATGGAAGAGCACAAGTCTATCTTACCGTCAATGATGTTCATGGGAATAATGGACATGATGATGTTTTCTACAATGATGGGATTTATGGGAATGGCAATGACAAGTTTCATGCCAGACCAGTACATGAACAGCGGCCAGGACATGGGTGGAGGACACGACATGGGTTCTGGTCAAGATGCAAGCTCAGGCCAAGACTTTAGCGGCGGAAGTGGATTTGGAGACGGCGGCCCAGGAGACATGGGCGGCTTTGACGTTAATTTTTAAAATCATACCCTAGAGAGAAATAGAAATTAAAAAACAGTTTTTGGTTTTCCGTTAGTTGGAAATTATTTTATTACTTGGTACCGGATGGCATGGTCATGTTGCCAGACATTTTCATGTTTCCATGAGCAGTCATTGGTGATGCACTAGAGTCTGCCAAGCCATACATGACATCTTCACCGTGTGGTGCAGAGCCAACTTTACCATAGCTTACTTTTTGTGACTGCCATACTGCATTTACCCATTTGGTGTGTTCACCTGGGGCGCACTTGTGATCACCGCAGACCACGCTGTTGCCATAGCTTGCAGTGGATATGTTGTCATTCCAAGTACTTTGTGTCAAAGCACTAACTTGTGGAACAAACACTGCAGCAAATGATGTCAAAAGTACAGATGTTGTAAACAAGAGTAATGCCACTTTGTGAGACATGAGTTGTTTTGACTTGGTGGCATATAAAAGAATTATGATAAACTGGTTCATCAGATAAAAATGGATTAGTGGTTAGATCCACTGTGTAATTATTTTGTGCCCTTGGTGGCATTTCCTGTCATGGTCATGTTCTCAGTCATCTTCATTGTTCCATGAGCAGTCATTGGTGGTGCTGTAGAGCCTGCCATGTTGTGCATGACATCTTCACCATGTTGTGCATTTCCAACTTTACCATAGCCTGTTTTTTGTGACTGCCATAGTGTGTTTATCCACTGTGCATGTTCACCTGGTGAACATAGGTGGTTACCACATACTTTGCTGATACCATAGCTTGCAGTGGTATGACTATCATCATACACTGAAAAGTCTCTTTGGGTCAGTGCATTTACTTGTGGCATGTTAACTACCAACAAAGATGTCATTAGAACAGATACTGTTAGCAAGAGTAATGCTATTTTGTTAGACATCGTTGTCGCTCCGCTAACGGTATATAAAAGATTTATGAATCAACCCAGCCTGGAAAACTGCCAGATATGCCAGAGAAACAGATATCAATAATTCACAAGCTGTGTCTGACATGGCAGTACAAATAGGTGCAAAAACTCCAAATCTCAAAGTATCAGAATGGATACAAGGATTACCAACCAATATCGACAAGGAAAAAGACAATGTTGTTCTAATTGAAGTATTTCAGGTCAACTGTCCTGGTTGTTTCATGTACGGGATTCCGCAGGCAATTGACATTTATCAAAAATATAGAAAAGAAGGCGTTACAGTTTTGGGAGTTGCAACAGCGTTTGAAGATTTTGATAAAAACACAGCTGAGAATTTGAGGCTGCTTCTCACAGAAGGTAAAGTCATTGGTGAGACACTAAAGGCACTGGGCCAGTACGGCCAGCTAGTCGATGGAAACAAACTTCCATATAAAATTCCATTTCCAGTTGCAATGGACTTGCTCAAAAAAGATGAAGGTCCTCCAAGCCAGGCAAAAATTGATGAGATCATACAGGCAAATGTTCCAGGGTATGAATCATACAGTTCTAGTCAGAAATTAGATATCATTGAGCGAGTCAAGCAGTATCTTAAGAGCAAAGAATATTCCGCGTATACATTTGACGAGTTTGCACTGCGCGGCACGCCATCAACTATTTTGATTGACAAAAAAGGAGTGCTCCGCGATGTTGCATTTGGAACTAATGATTTTCTCGAAGAGAGCATCAAAAAATTATTGAGCGAATAATGTTTTTGCATGTACACGTCTTTTGATGATACAACTCTTGATAAAATAGTTAGACTGCTAAAATCACACCAGTCAGAATTTTTATCAGGAGAAAAATTAAGCAAGTCACTTGGACTAAGCAGAGCTGCAGTCTGGAAAAGTATCAAAAAACTCCAGTCACTAGGATACAAGATTGAATCAAAACAAAATGCAGGTTACAAGATTTATCCAAACCCTAGTCTTCTTTTCCCATGGGAAATTTCAGATGGTTTGCAAACTGATACAATCGGCGGAAAGATTTACTATTTTGATACAATAGACTCGACCCAGAACTTTGCATTAGAGTTATCTCACAGGCCTCATGAAAACGGCTCGCTAGTAATTGCAGAGAGACAGACACAGGGAAGAGGTAGGCTGAACCGAAGATGGGTCTCGCCAAAGGGCGGAATATGGCTTTCAATACTTTTAAGGCCAAACTTTGAGCCGTCATACACATCGCTTTTCCCTATGCTTACATCGCTTGCCTTGGCAGTTGCAATTCAAAAGACATTAAAAATCAAGACTGAGCTCAAGTGGCCAAACGATGTAACCATCAAGGGCGATAAAGTTGCAGGCATCCTAATTGACGCATCAATTGAATCAAACAAGATAGATTATCTTGTCATAGGTGTTGGAATTAATTTTAAAATCAAGCCCAGTAAGATAACTAGCCAAATCAAGACAGGCCAAAAAAAGTATGGCATCACAACACTTGTAAAAGAAAACCAGCAAGGCAATCCTGTCAAACTAGTACAACAGTTTCTCTTAGAACTGGAACGGTACTACAACAATGTAATATCAGGCTCAATTAGTGATATCAGAAAAGAATGGATGAAAAGATCGTCTACAGTTGGAAAAAATGTCACTGCAACCACAACTACCGGAATAATAAAAGGAAAAGCAGTTGGAATTGACAAGACTGGTGCGTTGCTATTGTCAAGCAGAGGCAAGGTCCAGCGCGTGCTAGCTGGCGACATTGCATACAAGAGATAAAACTAAAATTTTAAAATAAAATTTTACTTGTTAGAGATCAAAATGAGACTTGTTCCTATGAGAATTCCTGCCATTATTTCCATCCAGTGTGGAAAAACAAGTCTTCTCAAGATAGTTTCTCCTGCGCCTTGTATCATATGACAACGGTTCAAAAATCAGTATAATAGTGTTTTATCAGCTGGAATGATTAAAACTCAGCTAGTTTGCTCATTTCATGACTAGACAGATCAGAGATCTTTTCATATACGAATTTTTAATAATTATAAAATTCCAATGAAATAATGAAGATTTGCTGGGCAAACACTGACAGTTTTGATGACGCAGAAATTGTAATAGTTGGGATTCCTGACGAATCAAAATCCCATGCACTCAGAAAGGGAACATCTGAGGCCCCACACAAGATAAGGGAGATTTCGTCAATCAGGGACACATACAAGCGTGGAGATGACATCTCACTTGGCTTGCCGCTAGGCGGAATTGCAAAGAGGGTTTACGATTATGGAAATATCGAACGCAGCCAAATCGAAGATATAATTGATAAAATAGTATCCCGCTCCAAGATTCCAATATCAATTGGCGGCGACCATTCCATTACAACTGAGATAATAAAATCAGTTGCAAAAAAATACGGTCCTCTGTCTTTGGTTTACTTTGATGCGCATCCAGATTTTGTTGGCTCAATTAATGGATACTATGGCTCTGTGTTTTACGATGTCTTGCCATACATTGATACAAAGACTAGCATCCAGATAGGAATTAGGACTCCAGAAAAAGAAGAAATTGATAACATCAAAAAGCATGACATCCAGATTATCACGCCATTTGACATTATTGAAAGCGGCATGCAAAAAATAAGCAATAAAGTTTTAGATACAATAGGCAAGAATGTGTACGTCTCACTTGACATGGATGTAATCGATCCAGCATTTGCACCAGGAGTCTCTGTTCCAGTTCCGCTTGGCCTTACAAATATTGATGTGGCATTTCTGCTCAAGTCCATTGCAAACAAAGGCATTTGTGGATTTGACATGATGGAGGTGTGCCCCAACTATGACATCAAGGACAGGACGTCACATTTGGCATCAAGGATTATTTCAGAGACAATATCGTCTATACAATAACATCACTGCTAATACTTTTAACTACCTACAATATTTTAGAAAATAATGTTTTCTCACTTTACACTAGACCAAGCAAACAAGATTCTTCCATCAGTTATTCAAAAATTCAACACTGTGGTGGAGAAGAAAAATGAAGTTGTAAGAATTCAATCAGATTTTGAGACAAATCCAAAATACATGGCAAACTTTAAGGATTATATCCTAAAAAAGCAAGAGCTCAACTCTGCAATAACTAGTTTTTACAAATCAATTGAAGACCTGGAAGCAACAGGTGTCTCAGTCAAAAGCATCGACCAGGGGCTGCTTGATTTTCCATCACTGATGTTCAACGAAGAGATATGGCTGTGCTGGAAGCAGGGAGAGACTGTAATAAAATTCTGGCATGGAAAAGACGAGGGCTTTAACGGCAGAAAGCCAATAGAAAGTGTAGACTTGGAAAAACTCAGGTAAGCATTTAGGCATATATCAAAATAATCCGTATTTTGTACAAGTGTCATGATTAAGGTATGGCTCAGAGCAGTTAGGATACGATTTCTTTTAGCATCAATCATCTCAGTCTGTCTTGGCCTTGCAATAAACGGCTGGCAGAACAAGACAATTGATGTTGGATTTGCAGCCCTTACATTTGTTGGAGTTGCAGCGCTGCATGCAAGTGTAGATCTTCTCAATGATTACTGGGACTACAAGCGACAGATTGACACTGATACCAACAGGACAAAGTTTAGTGGAGGAACTGGGGTTTTACCAGAGGGACTGCTCAAGCCAACTCAAGTGTATCGCGCAGGAATGCTGATGCTAATAATTGGTTCTGCAGTTGGCGCATTTTTCATATTTGAAAGAGGGATAACCATCGCAGTGATTCTGGGATTTGCAATTGTTTCAATTTATTTTTATTCTACAAGAATAGTTGATTCAGGTCTTGGCGAGGTCTTTGTTGCAGTAAAGGGTTCAATGATAGTTCTTGGTACATATTTTGTCCAAAGCTCTCACATAACACTAGAGCCAGTAATTGCAGGAATTGTTTCAGGAGTCTTGTCATCAACTGTCTTGTTTGTAAATTCATTTCCCGATTATGATGCAGACAAGAAGCATGGCAGAAAAACCCTGGTCATAATGCTTGGAAAATTAAGGGCAGCATCACTTGTCTGGGTTTTTCCAGTCATCATATATGGTATCATAGTAACATCAGTATTACTTGGAATTTTCCCTGTGGTTACCATAATTACTTTGGCAACAATACCACTAGCGATAAAATCAGGTGTATCATTGAAGATAAAATATAACGAGGTACAGGAACTTGTTCCAGTGATGCAAGGATTTGTCACATATAGCAGAATTACAGGGGCACTGTTTGTTGCAGCATTTTTGATTGACATTTTGTTGAAAACACCACAGTAGAATTAAATCGTCCACGTTTTAATCAAGTCACATGATTCCAGGTTTTGCAACTAGAGAAGGCACCGCAAACTATGCAAAAAGACAGTCAAAGGTCGCATCAAATCACTACAAAAATTTTGCAGGTCTCACGCTCTCATCTGTCGGGGTTGGAACATACCTTGGCAATCCGGATGATTCTACAGATATTCTAGTAAAAGATGCAATAAAAACTTCGGTCAAGGCTGGAATTAATGTAATAGATACTGCAATCAACTATCGGTCCCAAAAGGCAGAAAGGTCGGTAGGAAAGGCAATTGCTGAGCTGATAGAATCAGGTGATGCAAAAAGAGACGAGGTCTTTGTCAGCACAAAAAATGGATACGTTACAAATGACGGAGACGTCAATGAAGAATTCTGGGTCAACATACAAAATACACTTGTAAAACCTGGCATAATAAAATCAGGAGATATTTCATCTGGGTATCACTGCATGACAGTACCATACCTGCAAGACCACCTAAAGCGTAGCATGAAAAATCTCGGACTGGACTGCATAGACTTGATGTATCTGCATAATGCTGCTGAAGGCCAGCTACAAGACATTTCAAAAGAAGAATTTTCAAAAAATCTAAAAGATGTTTTCGAGTTTTACGAAAGCCAAAGAAAGAATGGTTCCATAAAATATTACGGAATGGCCACCTGGGAGTGTTTCAGGGTTGCGACAAATCACCCCCAGTACCTTTCAATTTTTGACATGGTAAAAATAGCAAAAGATGTTGGCGGGCAAGACCACGGATTTCGATTCATCCAGTTGCCATACAACATGTATCTTGATCAAGCACTGACTGTGAAAAACCAGGGAGATGCAAACCAGTACACCATATTGGAATCTGCAATACAACTTGACATCGGGGTGTTTGCAAGTGTTCCACTGATGCAGGCAAAACTTCTTGCTCCAAATGTTCTGCCAGAGTTTGGCCAAATGTCAAAACCGTCTCATCGTGCAATGCAGTTTGTCAGGTCCACTCCAGGAATTATTGCACCCCTTGTTGGACAAAAATCACAGGCCCACGTACAAGAGAATTTGGACATTTTGGCCACCCCAGTGTTAAGTGAGACCGAGTTTTCAGATTTGATCAAGAAATTGTCATCATAACTGCTTACTTGTTAATATAATCTAGCCACCAATTCAAGATCAGTTGTCAGACGATAATTCTCAAGTAAGCATTCGAAATACTTTACACCAAGATATTCCAAATATAGTGAAATTGCAAGAGGTTTCTTTCCCACAGATGGCAATAGAAGGAATGATTTGGAAACCACATCACTTGGAGAGTCACCTGAAAGCATTTCCCCAAGGTCAATTTGTTGCAGAGTATGATGGACAGATTATAGGATCAGTAAGTAGCCTAATAGTCAAGCTAGAACCCCCATACAAGGATCATACATGGACAGAGGTTTGCGGGGGCCCTGAATTTAGAAACCACAACCCTAAAGGCGATAGCCTCTATGGTGCTGATGTGTCAACACATCCAGATTATCGCAGGATTGGAATTGCAACATTACTTTATGATGCAAGAAAAAATCTTTGCATTAAATTAAATCTAAGAAGAATAATTGCAGGTGGAAGATTGTTCAACTATTGCGAATTTGTAGATAAAATGTCACCTGACGAATACATTCAGAAAGTAATTGAAGGCAAGATAGACGAGCCAGTGCTGGGCTTTCAGCTAAAAAATGGATTTGAGTTCATAAAGGTATTAGAAAATTATCTCAAAGATAGCAGATCAGTAGACTATGCCACTTTCATAGAATGGAAGAATCCAAACTACAAACCAGGTGAATTGATTGATAATTGATTGTCACACTCATCTAAATCAATACGAATCCTTGGAAAAAATTTCCTCACTTGAAGGCAGGGTTAAGAAATTACTTTTAGAAATGTCAAGTCACAACGTAGACTATTCCATCGTACTCTCATCATATACGGTAAACGAACAAAGACCATCAATACGACAATTAATTGATGCAACAAGCAAATATGACAACATTGGGTTAGTTGCAGGTTTTAGCATTGACCATCACACTGATTCGGATTTAAAACAATACAGAAAATGGATAAAAGATGGTTCAGTCAAGGGGCTCAAGATTTACTGTGGTTATGAGCATTATTATCCATACGACAAGAGATATCAAAAAGTCTATGACACTTGTGTAGAATTTGGAGTTCCAGTGATGGTACATACAGGTGACACATTTTCGGAAAAAGGCAAACTGAAATTTTCACATCCCCTCCATCTAGATGAGGTTGCAGTTGATAATCCAGAACTCAAGATTGTCATGTGCCATCTAGGAAATCCGTGGATTGAAGATTGCCAAGAAGTGGTTTACAAGAACGATAATGTTTATGCAGACATATCAGGTTTGGCGGTTGGCAAATTTGATCACCTTTTTGAAGAAATAATGGTGAAAAAAGTTGCAGAATTGATAAGTTATGCCGGAGAGCCACACTACTTACTATATGGCACAGATTGGCCAATCTCAGACATGGATTCCTACCTTAGTTTTGTTTCAAAATTAAAATTGAAGAAAGAATACAGGAGTGAATTGATGTATCAGAACGCAAAAGATCTTTTCAATATTTGATATTATAGAAAAATTCTAGTTATTCTTGATCTTCGATTTCTTCAATCTCGTCTTGTGCATCTTGCTTGACTTGCTCTAACTCATGGGTTTCTTCTTTCATTTCTTCCTGCTCCATCTGACGTTTTTCTTTAGATTCATCATGTTTTGATTTCCACATGGCTTTCAAAAATTTCTTGATCATTTTATCTCACACTTGCATCTGCGATAAGAAAGTCTTGCAACAAATTCGTATTCTTTTTCTCTACAGCACGAAGGATTTGCAAACTCAATTCAGCTTGTTTGTTTCCTTTTTTCTGTGCACCATCGATGTATTGATCAATACGAGATAGAAACAAGAGTTTTTCAACTAGTTGTTTTCCAATGTTAAAATGATTTCCGTTTTCAAGCGTATATTCCGTGATTAGTGTATGATCCTCGTCTCTAATATACTGGCGTTAATAGAGTTCGCAAAGGAAAATATGACTATTTTTTATCATGACAACATTGTTTGAAATTTCAACAAAGAGGAAGAGTTCTATCGTAGAACTGCAGTAACGATTCCTGCTCCAATTAATGCACCAAGCACCATGAAAAGAAGATCAAATGCGATGACTTTTTTAAATGACGCATGTACTTGTTTTTTCCAAACTGATGATTTTACTATTTCTGGTGCACCAATCAAGGGTGAGAATCTTAGCTTGCCGAGTATTTGTTTTCCAATTTTGTAACGATTCTGATTTTCGTCTATTTTATTCACCTCTTGCATACGTGATGATGACACTTAAGGAAACACGACTAAAATGAGATGAGGTAATCGCTTTTGTTACTGTAAATGCCAACTAGATCTGTTTAATAGAAGTGAGGATCGATATGATATCATGGACCCACATGAACTAACAACATTGCTACATGAATTGATTTCAGAGCAAAACAAGTGCGACAGCGAACTATACTTTGAGAAAAAGACCAACTTTGACAAGAGAGACAATGCAATGAAAAAGATATTGGATTTGAACAAGGCAAGTTAATAGTCACAAGTCAAGATAGAAATCACCTAATAAGGATAGAAATCACCTAATAAGGATAGAAATCACCTAATAAGGATAGAAATCACCTAATAAGGATAGAAATCACCTAATAAGGATAGAAAATTGCAATCATATTTTGGATTGACTTTTTTTATAACTTGACGCCTTTTGAAAGATCATCTTTCTTTTCAGGCATATTACTGACTTGGGCTTTTCCTGAAACATTAGATATTTTTCCAGAATCATCATCTACCATGTCAAAAACAATTCTAATCTCCATGATTTTCTTTGCAACTTTTCCAAAATCTCCAAACTTGGCAAAGACATGGTAAAGGCCATCAGCAAATCCGGTCTTTGATACAATACCATGTTTGAAATCAATATGAAGTGGCAATTTTGCATCAGTCTCTTTTTTGTGGAGTTCATCGTATTCTCTAGGTGAGAGTACATTTGCGGGGTCTGCTATGATTATCTCTCCTGTATCTACACCAACAGTACCAATCTCTTTCCATTCGTATGTAGGTCCAGTTTCATTTTCTGTCATTTTTTGTTTGAATTCCTGAGATCATGATAACCCTCATCGGTATTAAACCGGCATCAATTGACATTTACAGTGGAAAACAAGCTTTTGCCCTTGCAAGATGGAGTAACATTGCCAGGCTTTTAATCTAGGAGTGTGCTATTGGTATAGTAGAGTGGTGTGAGTTTGCACATCCCTGATTTTATGTCGGAGAAGGACTGGAGTAACTAACCAGCTCACATTTGTTTTTTGGATAAATCCAAATCATATCTTTTCATGTCTATACCTGTTTTTGATGTACCTATCATGATATTTCCCATGAGATAAAACAGATTTCATCAATCCATCATAGATCTTTTTTGGTACGCCAAAGTATTGATAGATTCCACCACGACAGAATTGTATCTCCAATATCTGCAATGATTCATCATAGCCAGCTGATTGCAAATCATTTGATTTGAGTCGTATCCTGTCCATGTGTATCATACGTCATCGAATCATGTAAATGATTGGTTCAAATAGTAATTGTTCACTCGACGAGAATCTTGTGAACTAGTTCAAGACCTTGCTCTTTTTATGAGCATAAATCAGGTGAACTTCGAGTCCTTCATTAGAGTAAAAAAGCGTATTGCATTCCTTACAGGTTGGCATGAATACAATATGGATATTTTTGATTTAATGTGTTTGATTGAAATTCATTTAGCTTGAGATCAACATCGTAGAAAAATATGATAGACTCGTTAGAAAGAGGTCATCCTCATATCATAAAATAATGATACGTACCAAACTAGTCACCATGTATCGTATATAGTTCTAAGCAGTCTATTGTCAAGATCTTTATGAGATCATGTTGTAAAATAAAACCATGAGTAAAACAGAGATGTTAAGCGAGAAGACAGGCAAACCAGAGACAAGAGAAATCTATGCAGCATATAGACAAAATCTAAACCGTTACTTTGAAGAAGTTGAGAAAAATGTGACCCAGTGTATGGATGCAGTTTCTCAGCTACAGCAGGAATTTGTCGTAACATGCAAGAATGTACTAGACAATACGATGACATTCCAGCAAGAAATGATAACAAAGAGCGGTCTAGGATCAAATCTTCCCCAGTCTTACCTAAAATCAATCAACGATGCAACAGATGAATTTGTAAAAAACAACGCTCTACAGAACAAGGCTGTGATAACTGTAATAGATGCAACAAGGCAGAACATCAAGACGTTTCAGGACAACTTGAAGGCGTTTACAAGCATGGACACAAGCATTGTCCAGTCATGGTTCTCATCTTGGAAGCCTGCCCGAAATCAATAGTTGTGATTTTTTAAATCATTTTTTTTAGAAATATGAGGACAATGATTACTAAATAGTCACTATATGCCACTTGTAAAAACCATAGACAGAGTTTATCAATTGTACCGGATATTATCAATTTGAAGTTGACAGTATTCAAAAGCGGAGAAAGGGTACGCATAACAGCAAGCGATGAGCCCAAAAAGATATACAAGATAAAAAAGATTAGAACCACTAGAAAAGGCGGAATTTTATATCTGCTAAAATCTCTTGAGAAAAACTCTATTTTGCGAATGTATTATGAAGACAAGAAGCTGCTTTTGGAAAGAATTAGATGAAAAATCCAAGTCCACATCCTGTATTTTGGAAATAAAAAACACGTAGATAATACTAGCAAATTTGTAACATGAAACAAGATGAATGAATGTGATAGTGAAAAGCAGCATCCCAAACCCCAGGAAGGATTAAAAAATATTGTATGCATCGGCGAAGAGAGTTATCTAAATGAATTAATGCTAAATTCTAAGAGCATGCAGAGACTACAAGATTTCATAATGAATCTAGACTGCCGTGGCTCCTAGTCTGTAGATCTTTTCTTTAATTGTAAGTTTTAAATACAAACGCAAGACGAATCTTCAATATGCCAGTTGATCCAGTATGCGGAATAGAACTAGATGAGAGCCTTGCTCTTGTTCACGAATACGAAGGAAAAAAGTATTATTTCTGCTGCCATGGATGCAAGAGAATTTTTTCCAAAAAACCAAACAAGTGGAAGAAATCTAAATAGGATAACTTCCGCACATGCGGCAAAAATGAGCGCCAAATTTTAGTGAATAATTACAGTTTGGACACTTTGTCTCAGCCAGTCCTAATTTATGTGGCGCATCAAAGTACTTTCTGTATATTTCATAATAGCATAATGACTCTTTTGATAAAATCTTGATCTGGTCTTTTTCTGCATAATGTTTTGTTTTTTCTGCAAAATAAGAGTCAGATATCATGCCGTCAAGAAAAGATGTCAGGCCACTTGTACCAGAGCCGTCCTGCATTGCAGATTTCTCCCTCCAGGTTATGGATTCTGGAAGATCGCCTTCAAAGGCCTTGCGCAGTATCCACTTGGTATATTTTTTCCTCTTTTCTTCGTGGATCTTCAAGTCTGCTGAGATCTTTTTTGCATACTCTGATACGGAATCATCCAAGAATGGAGTATGCAATACAATCCCAATTGATTGGGATATCGCACGTGATGGAAAGTGCATCACACTCCATATCCTTTGCAGATCTTGTTCAAGTTCTGCTCCAGACAACCTCTTGAAGAAATTATACCCAGCAAAGAGCTCATCTGCCCCATCTCCAGTCATGATGGATTCAAATCCAGACTCTTTTGCAGCCTTCATTGTAAGATATACTACAATATTGTTTCTAATCTCAATCGGATTGAACACTTGCAAGATTTGTATAGTATTTTCTGCTGCAGAAAGCAGATCATCTACACCAGCAGTTGTCACGTCAAGTTGTAAATCACACCACTTTGCCACAAGTTGGGCATGCACCAGATCTGTTGAATCAAAATCTTTTGCAATAAGAGCAAATGCTGTCATTTTCTTGTTTTTGGTACAAGATGCAAGAATTGACGAATCCAGTCCACCTGATAGGGCAATTGAATCAGAGTCATGTTCCAGTACAGATTTTGTCACTAGTTTCTTTATCTGCGACGTGATTTCTTGCAATCAATGATTAGTTTCACACCCTCTAAAAAAAGTCATCACGAAAAAGATGACTAGGTTTAAATATTTTACAGAGGCAATTTTGTATATGCTTCTTCCGTCAGAGATAGAAACTAAGACGCTCATACCTGCACTACGAGCCATACTTGCAAAAAAGCTCATAGAAGAGCACAAGATACGAGAAGAAGAAGTTTCAAAATTATTGGGAGTAACACAGGCTGCCATAAGCAATTATGTCCGCGGGACAAGGGGCGATCCAGTACTGATTAGCAAGTTGCTTTCTGTAAAAGAGGTATCAGAGATGATAAATGACATTTCAAACAACTTGGCCTCCAAGATGGCGTACACACCTGCAAGCCTCTCAAAGTTCATTGGCCTTTGCAACTACATCAAGTCAAGCCTGCTTATTTGCGACATTCACCACAAGCTTGAATCAAACATTGATGAAGCAGTATGCAAGGAATGTGAAAATATGCTTTTAAAAGGCCCTGGTAGTTCGTACTAGTTTGTTTTTGTTATAACAATTCTAATAACAGACAAGAGCGGTCTGTTGGAATCTTCTTCGCTGTCAACAGTGATATCTACAATTTTTGAATTTCCCTTCATCATGTTTTCAGTTACTATATTTGCAACTGCAACTGCAGTAGGAATTGCCTGGCCACGTGCAAAAAGCGTCACTGTTTTGTGTTTTACAAGATCAGCTAACAAATCAAGCGCACATGGTACGATATCTTGCTGGTAAATTGTGACTAGTTTTCCCTCAGGATTACTATTTAGCTGGACTTTTTCTACGCCACTCAACAAAACTCTACCACCACCATTTATGCATTCTATTAAAGTCTTATCGACCAATCATCCATCAATCAAAAAGGTCTATAGGAATATTCTGAAAGTCGCCGTTTGGTAAAACTCGCCTGATTGTAATTGGAATTACACGCTTTTCAAGCTCTGCATAGGCAAGATCTAGTGATGTTGCAACATCTTTTGGTATCGGTATGAAAGGTGGTGCGCCAAGTGATAATTGTAATGCTCTTGCACCAAGTATTCTTGCTTTTTCAAATCTTGTCAGTGTCGGTGGGCCAATGACTATCTTGCCCTTTCCAGTCATTTCAAATTCTACTATTTCATGTATTGGATCAATGTCAATAATTTCACGTGCATCAATTATCTTTCGTAGTCTTTCCTGTTCTGCAATCTCTTCAGCACTTAGCTCCTTCTTGCCTTTCTTTCCGGGCTTTACCTCTTCCTCTTCTTCAGCTGGAGCTTCAGTTACTTCAACTACTGCAGGACCTAGATTTGGTTCTTCTTCCTCAACTGGCTGAACCTCTTCGGTATCTACACTTACTTCCTCAGGTTCATCCGACATTGAGGTTTGGGATAAAGAAACGTTATATATTCATAATCCTTTTCCTCAAAAATGAGTGCAGGCTCTGTTTCCAAGCTTGATCTTGTCTTATCCCTGAAGGGAAAAGCTACACTTGGCCTAGAATTAAAGCGTCATCTTGCTCCAAAGACAGTTGGCGGAGTAATTAGATCCATTCCAGTCGAGGGCAACGCCCACATGATGGGCAACAGCATTGCATATGTTGACACTGCAATCAAGACAGGCGGAGAAAAACTCAGGACCCAGTTCAAAAAGGGAGACGTTGGCTTTTTGGCTACAAACGGCGCGATCTGTTTTTTTGTAGATGATGTACCGGTCACAAAGCCCATGACATTGATTGGTAAAATAACATCAAACCTGGAAGAATTGCGAAATGTAAAACCCGGAGATATATTTGCAATAACTCAGGCTGGAACGTAAACGTGGTGTCCGCTATAGCCACCGATTCTTTTTACAGAGCCCTTCTTTAGTTGGATTTGCAAGAATGAATTGGCTGCAGATATCTTGACGTTTGTCTGTCTTGACAATTCCTGAACTGTAAAGACCTTTGAGCCCTTGATAAAGTTCAAGGCTTGGTTTTCATCAATAATGACTGAAATGTTGGTCCTTGGCTTTTGATCTTTTCGGTCTCCCTTCTTTTGACCGTCTTTCTTTCCAGCTTCTGCTGTCTGTGACTTTTCTGCCTGTGCTGGAGATTGCTTCTTGCCGCCGCCCATGGTGCATTATTTTTTTCCCCTATTTATAAACGAACAAAATGCTAACCAAGCGTACAAGTTTGTAGGGTTGTGATACATACTCACGTATGTATTTCACATTTTCAAGTAAGATCAAACATGCAAGATATGGAAGTGCCTTTAGACGAAATGTGGAAGACCATCGAGGCGTTTGGGATTAAACGCAAATTACTTGATCCACGCGATAGGTTGTCCTACAGAACTATACACGATCTATATCTGGCAATAAAAACGAGGAAAATCAATAACCGGTTTTAAAGTGTCATATGCGCTTCTCAAGATATTCAAAACAGAAAGAATTTTTGTTTATAAGTGCGATATAGCATCCAGACCAAATTTTGAGAAATACTAAATACTAGAAAAAATTGCTTTGTATCATGGGCCTTGACATGATAGAAGAAAAGAACCTAAATGATGTCATAACCTATTCTTTGGACTATCCAACCATGGTTCTATCAGAGACAAAATCGTGGCCTGTTACAAACATGGAAGACTTTGCAACAGGACTCTATGTGGGATACATCGGAGGAGTCTTTTTTGATGGATTTCTCAAGAGAAACAAGAGATTTCTTGACTCTGAAGAATACTCGGATTTTCATGGAATAATCTCAAAGCGCACCACAGAAATCAAATTAAAAATCCAAGCACACGTGCACAAGAAATAACTTCTTTTATCCTGCATATGCCAATAATCCTAAGATGAAATTTTCTCTTGTTGCAGATACGCTAAGTTACATGGAAAATACAACAAAGAGGCTGGAGCTTACACAGCACTTGGTAGACCTTTTTAAAATTACGCCACCTGATATTATACCAAAGGTTGTATACCTTCTCCAGGGAAAACTAAGACCTGACCACGAGGGAGTAGAAATTGGCATTGCAGAAAAAATTGCAATAAAGGCACTTGCAAAATCATCTGGGATTTCAATTAAAAAAATAGAAGAAGAGTACAAGGACACTGGTGACTTTGGTCAGGTGGCCTCAAAGATACTAGAGCAAAAGACACAGACTACATTTCTTAGTGAAAATATTACAGTCGAGCGAGTGTACGATACGCTCTATAAAATTGCAGAGCTCAAGGGCGCAAGATCACAGGACATGAAGATGAAATACATCTCAAGCCTGCTAAATGACGCAACCCCGACAGAG